>ERZ506764.1492-NODE-1492-length-13075-cov-4.270968_pt1 | contig 13075 bp, 10 predicted proteins | sample MGYA00513041_ERZ506764 | MGnify/ENA metagenome assembly ERZ506764
GCTCTTCCGATCTCTCAACCGGTCCACAGATATGCGATCCATACCGTTCCATGCCGAAATTCCCGCGCCTTTTTGTATATTTACACTTCGATATTTTCCGTCTGTGATTTCCGAAAAAATTTCTGAAGCCCGGGCGTTTATCTTATGCGAAATCACATCAGACGTTTCCTTTGCAGTCCGCACAAGAATCTCTTCTGCCATTACAAGCGCCTCTCTTTGCTCTCTCAGCCTTTTTCCGGCGTCGCTTTCTTTCACATCTCCACATTGCTCCCGCACATTTTGACAACGCAGCTCTTTTTCCTTCCATTCCAAACGCAGATGCTCTATCTGCCACTCCAGCTGCTGTTTTTGTTTCTTCTTTCTCTCGTCGTCTTTATCGGAATTATTATAAGGCACATCACGGGCGTCCTCTTTTTTTCGCTTTCCTGATTTTTTTCCCGCTTCATAACCTCCTGCCGCAAGAGCGCACACGCCGATCACAAAAGCAAAAACGCCGATCCATGCAAACGGTGCGGAAGGCACTGCCGACTGTTCCGCCATAAATCTGCTCCATAAAAGTCCTGCCGCGCCGGTAAAAAGACCTCCAAGCCCTGCCGCAATAAAATATTTACTTCTGCTCTCCTTCGTCCCTTCATCAGATCTCTTATTAAGATCAGACTCTTTTTCTTTTTCCTGATTTTTTATCGTTTTCTCAAGCAGCTCCCATTCTTGTTTTCTCTCTTCATACTCTCTTTGGATCTCATCCATATCCTGCTCCAAATACTCGCATTCCTGAAGCATTTTCTGTATTTTCCGTTCTTCTTTATCCGCTTCTTCCCGGATGAACCGATCTGTCTTTTTTCTTTTTTCTCTCAATATCTGCACTGCGCCGCTTAGATCAAGTTCTGTTCCCCCCGTCTCATAATAATTCGCCGCATAATTTTCCAGCGCATCGGACAAAGCCTCCCCCGGTCTGCTTTTCAACTGTCCGACCGAAACCGTACTGTCAAACAACTCCGCAGTCAATCCGCCCAGAAGCATTTCCAAATCCCCATGCTCCACCGACAATTCTTCTCCGTCATCCTCACAGATCAGAGCCGCCGACTTAGAATTTTTAACCCCTGTTCCGAATGTACGTTCAAGACGAAAATGTCTCCCTCCGCAGTCAAACCGCATGACACCGGCATACCTGCCGCCGCTGCGCGGCTCATACTTTGTAAAATCATCTTTCGCCGCCGCTCTTCCTCTTCCCCGCTCCAAACCAAACAGCATCGCTTTCACAAACGCATGAAGCGTCGTCTTTCCAAACTCATTTTCTCCGCTGATGACCTGTACTCCATCCCTAAAATAAAAATGTTTCTCCGACAATTTTCCGAAATTTTTAACATAAAGTTCTCTGATTACCATTTTCTCTATCCCCTGTTTCCCGTCAAAAGCGCTTCCACGCCTTCACAAAGCGCACAATACTCAACACTTCCCTCTTCACAACCTGCAAATTTCTCGATATATCTGCCAAGAAGAGTCTCCTTGTTCTCTGCATAAAGCTTTTCAAAATCATATGCCGGAATTGTCTCGTCCAAAATCTCCAACACGCATCCTTCCTCCGCCAAATGATTCACTTCAAAGGCAATATCGGGATCTCTTTTTCCCGCAAGAGTAATTTTGTAAATATTTTCATTTCCATACTCATTTATAAGTCGCTTTACCCTTTTTCTTATACTTCCTTCCGTATCGCTTCTTTCTACTTCGACAGAACTGTGGATATACTCTCTCCCCGCAAACGGTATCCACTGAATCGCCGCTTTTCCGTCTTTGAGCTCCCCTTTTACATATCCATGCTGCCCGACGTCGTTTTGGTCGATCGGTTCAAGCGCTCCCGCATAAATCATCTTATCTTTTTGCAAAGCCTGCGGTTTATGAATATGTCCCAGGGCGATATATGAAAATCCGGAACGACTCAGCTTCTTTTTATCAAACGGAATATGCCTGTCATCACCTCCGTGAGCCAACAGAATTTCATTCTTTTCAATGCCTGCTGCAGCCACATCGTCATAAAGCGGCTGACAAATTTCCCGTTCATAGTAACTGAGTCCATACACCGCTGTTTCCAATTCCGGAAAATCGACATATTCCAATTTCTTCCCGAACAAAGGATATACATTATCATTCCACTCAAATGAACGATAATTAGAATCCTTCTGCAGATGATCATGATTGCCCGCTATGAGCACAACTTTAGTAGCTGTCAGTTCTGAAAAAAGATAATTGACCTCTTTTAGCTCTCTTACAAGAGGCTGCCTGTGGAAAAGATCTCCGGCAATAAGAAGAAGGTCGGTTCTCTCATCTTCACATACCCCAAGTATTTTCTCAAATGACTCCCACAATTCTCTTCCTCTGCTTTGACTATATACAGCCGCCTCCGGCTGCGCTCCGAGATGTACGTCTGCTATATGAATAAATTTCACGCCCGCTCCCCTTTCAACAATGCTGTTTTCTGCCGGCTGCCACGAACCCGGGCAGGCCCGGACTTTCGCTCGCCGCTATTGCAATAAAAGGACGCCACACAACTGTCGCGCCCTCATGATATACTTTATAATTTTATTCTATATTTATTTCGATGTATTTTTTTACGTCTTACACCGCAAAACGCAATTACAGTTCACAGTTATTTACTGTTCTCGGGAACGGAATCACATCACGGATATTCGACATTCCCGTCAAATACATCACGCATCTTTCAAATCCTAATCCGAAACCTGCATGACGCGTAGAACCGTATTTTCTAAGATCAAGATAAAAGCCATAATCTTTTTCATCAAGACCAAGCTCGTTCATGCGGGCCAGGAGTTTCTCATAGTCGTCTTCTCTCTGACTTCCTCCGATGATTTCCCCGATACCCGGAACAAGACAATCAACTGCCGCAACCGTCTTGCCGTCATCATTTTGTTTCATGTAAAACGCTTTGATTTCTTTCGGGTAATCTGTAACAAATACAGGACGCTTATACACCTGCTCTGTCAAATAACGTTCATGCTCTGTCTGAAGATCACATCCCCAGGAAACCTTATACTCAAACTTATCGTTGTTCTTCTCCAGTATCTCGATCGCCTCTGTGTAAGTAACACGGGCGAAATCAGAATTCGCAACATTATTCAGTCTCTCCAGAAGTCCTTTATCAACGAAAGAATTAAAGAAATTCATCTCTTCCGGCGCGTTTTCAAGAACATAATTGATGACATATTTCAGCATAGACTCTGCCAGATCCATGTCGTCTTCAAGATCTGCAAACGCAATCTCCGGTTCGATCATCCAAAACTCTGCCGCATGACGGGTTGTGTTTGAATTCTCCGCGCGGAATGTCGGGCCGAATGTATAAATACTTCTAAACGCCTGCGCATATGTCTCTCCGTTCAACTGACCGCTTACCGTAAGGCTCGTCTCTTTTCCGAAGAAATCTTTTGTATAATCTACTGTACCATCCTCATTCTTCGGGATCTGATCCATATCAAGAGTCGTAACACGAAACATCTCGCCCGCGCCTTCACAGTCGCTTCCTGTGATCAGCGGCGTATGTACATACACAAACCCTCTCTCCTGAAAGAACTTATGAATCGCATACGCTGCCAGAGAACGCACACGGAATACAGCCTGAAATGTATTCGTTCTCGGACGCAGATGAGAAATCGTTCTCAAATACTCAAACGTATGACGTTTCTTCTGCAGCGGATAATCCGAAGCCGACGCTCCCTCGATCTGCACTTCATCCGCCTGAATCTCAAACGGCTGTTTTGCCTGCGGAGTAGCGACAAGCGTTCCTTTCACAATAATCGCAGCTCCGACGTTCAGTTTAGAAACTTCCGCAAAGTTCTCCATCTCATCATGATATACAATCTGAAGCGGCTCAAAATAAGAACCGTCATTTACTACAATGAAACCAAATGTCTTTGAATCTCTGAGACTGCGAACCCAGCCTCCTATCGTTACTTTTTTGCCAAGATATGATTCTCTGTCTTTAAATAATTCCCGAATCGTTGTCAATTCCATATCAGATAACTCCTTCAATCAAATTTCACCGACGCTTTCGCGGCAATAACAGTTCTATTATAACACTTTATTTTCCATATGTCCTGCAAGCCACTCAAATAAATCGTCATATACCTGTTCCCGGTCTGATTCGTTTAAAATCTCGTGACGGTCGCCGGTATAGAGCTGCAAAGATACGTCTCTTATCCCTGCCGCCCTGTATTTTTCATATATTTTACGAACGCCTTTTCCGAAGTTTCCCACCGGATCTTCCGAACCTGCCGCAAACAAAATCGGCAGATTCTTCGGAATCATATAGACGCCCTCTTTTCTCTGCATGCTGATCATTCCCGAAAACATGCTGTAATATGCATTTACCGTGAAAACAAATGAGCAGAGCGGGTCGGATACATAAGCGTCCAAATGTTCTCTGTCACTTGTGACCCAGTCGGCTCTTGTCCTCGCCGGTTTGAATTTTCGATTAAAATTTCCCACAACTAAATGATCCACAAAATGACTTCTGTAATGCCAGCCGCGCACAGCCGCCATCAGCCTGCATAAGCGCTTCCCGAACACAAGCGTCGCCTTTTTATGATCGGCAACCGCGCCCATAATGATCGCCCCGCTCAATCCCTTGCCGTACATCTGAATATACTGACGCAAAAGCGAAGACCCCATACTGTGTCCGAGCATAAAATACGGAACGTTCGGATATTTCTTCATCGTCCTCTGCCGAAGTGTATGAATATCGCCTATAACGCATGCATTTCCGTATTTTTCACTGAAAAAACCATATTCTGATTTCGCCTGTACCGACTTCCCGTGTCCAAGGTGATCATTCCCTACGACATAGAAACCCTTGCCGCATAAAAATTCGGCAAATTCATCATATCGCTTGATATACTCCACCATTCCGTGGCAGATCTGCAATACCGCTTTTACCTCGCCCTCCGGTTTCCATTCTATCGTATGAATCTCTGTATTACCGTCTTTTGATGGGAAATAGAACTCGTCTCTCATGTCACTGATGCTTCCTTACCTGTCATCTAATTTTATATAATCGCGGTATGGTGCGAGCGGCTTATACGCAGGACGTATGATCTTATCCACATTTTTAAGCTCTTCCAACCTGTGCGCGCTCCATCCTACAATACGCGCCGCCGCAAAAATCGGTGTGTACAATGCCGGCGGAAGATCGAGCATACTGTAGACAAGTCCGCTGTAAAAATCGACGTTTGCATTAACGCCCTTATACATCTTTCTCTTTTCTCCGATGATCTCAGGCGCAAGGTGCTCTACTTTTTCATAAAGACCGTATTCTGCCTCATGGCCTTTTTCCTTCGCAAGCTTTTTCACAAACCCTTTGAATATATCCGCTCGCGGATCGGAGATCGAATAAACGGCATGTCCCATACCGTAGATCAATCCTTTCCTGTCGAACGCTTTTTTATCAAGAAGCGCTTCCAGATATGCCCGGATCTGATCTTCGTCTTCCCAGTCTGTCAAAACAGACTTCATATCCTCGAACATCTGAGTCACTTTGATGTTCGCGCCGCCGTGCTTCGGTCCTTTCAAAGATGCCATCGCAGCCGCGATCGTAGAATATGTATCCGTTCCCGATGACGTAACAACGTGAGTCGTAAAAGTCGAGTTGTTTCCGCCGCCGTGATCCATGTGAAGCACAAGAGCCATATCCAGGATCTCTGCCTCAAGTTTTGTATATTTACGATCCTCGCGGAGCATCATCAAAATATTTTCCGCTGTGGACAGTTCCGCTTTCGGCGCATAGATATAGAGATCCTCTCCTCTGCGGTAATTATACGCATGATATCCGTATACCATCAGCATCGGAAACTGACTGATGAGGTTCAGACACTGACGGAGAACGTTCGGAATACTCGTATCATCCGCTTTCTCGTCATAAGAATAAAGCTGCAGGATACTTCTCGTAATGCTGTTCATCATATCGCGGCTCGGCGCTTTCATGATGACGTCACGCACGAAGTTCGGAGGAAGCATACGGCGCTCTGCGATCATATTCTGAAACTCTTCCAACTGTGCTTTATTCGGAAGTTCGCCGAACAGAAGCAAGTACGCCGTCTCCTCAAATCCCGGGTGATCCGCCTCGAAGAATCCTCTGACAAGATCTTTGATATTATAACCTCTGTAATACAGATTCCCCTCACACGGTACAGACTTTCCGTCTACGATTTTTGATGCGCACACATCGGAAATGTTCGTAAGTCCGGCAAGCACGCCCTTTCCATTCAGGTCGCGGAGACCTCTTTTCACTTCATACTTCGTGTATAATTCCTTCTCGATCGCATTATTCTGCTCGCACTTAAGAGCAAGTTCTTCAATCTTCGGAGTAATATCAAAAAATATGCTGTCTATATTTTTTGCCATACAACTTCCTCCTTTTTATTTTGGTATATTTGTTTATTATACTAAAAATAAAGAAATTATACAATAAACTGTCTATTAAATATTTATGAATAGACAGTTCAGCCATCCAGATGTCCGCGAAGTATAAAACATGCTTGCATGTTTTTATGAGCGGGCATCTGGATGAGGTGAGCGCCCGGTTATGAGGAAAACTGTGGCGGCAGCCACGATAAGCACGCAGTGCGGTTTTCCGAATGGCGCAAGCTGAACTGTTTTATTCAGCACGTAATCATTTTTCTCTCAGATCACAAAAATGATTCGCAAGCTGTGCAAACTCCGCAAGCGTCAAAGCTTCGCCTCTCACGCTCGCCCCTTTTCCAAGTTTTTCTATCGCCCCTTCAATCTCCTCTTTTGAAAAATCAATCTCAGGGGAGTTTTTCAAGCCGTTCGCCAATGTTTTTCTCCGCTGATTAAAAGATGCGCGGATTACCCGAAACATCAGCTTTTCATCCCGCACTTCGACAGGCGGATGTTCGTGCCTTTCTAAACGTATCACCGCCGACCCTACTTTCGGTCTGGGCATAAAACAGTTGGGCGGAACATTTGCCACAATATACGGTTTGGCATAATACTGCACCGCAAGAGACAATGCGCCGTAGTCTTTTGTTCCCGGCCCGACCTGCATCCGATCCGCCACTTCTTTCTGTACCATGACCGTAATACTTTTTATCGGAACATGATTTTCAAACAACCCCATAATGATCGGCGTAGTAATATAATAGGGCAGATTTGCAACAACTTTGATCGGTCTGCCCTCATTCTCTTCTTCTACCAACTTTCTGATATCAACTTTGAGCACGTCTTCGTTGATCACACGTACATTGTCATAGCCGTCAAGCGTATCTTCCAAAATCGGGATCAAAGCTCTGTCGATCTCTACTGCGATTACTTTTCCTGCCGCACATGACAAATACTGGGTCATCGTTCCTATTCCCGGACCGATCTCAAGTACGAGATCGTCTTTCCCGATCTCCGCCGCACGGATGATCTTATCTAAAACATGTGTATCGATCAAAAAATTCTGTCCGAATTTCTTTTGAAAAATAAAATTATATTTTTGAAGCACCGCAATCGTATTCTGCGGATTGCCAAGCGTTGGTTCTTTCATACGTTTCCTTCCCAAATCTGTTTTTTCAGAAGTTCCGTGCGGCTTATCATTCTTTGGCTTTTCCCCCGCACCTTTTCTTTTTCTCTAAAATCCGTTTTTCTCTAAAGTCCGTATAACTTCCGTGCGTTTTCCTCCGTCTGTAACACGACGTCTTCTGCTGCTGCGCCTTTTAGGGCCGCGATCTCTTCCGCCACATACGGAAGGTAAAGCGAACTGTTTCGCTTTCCTCTATATGGAACAGGCGCAAGGTACGGACAGTCCGTTTCCAGTACGATCGACTCCAAAGGAATCTCCTGAACGACCTGTTTTAGTTTCTTTGCATTCTTAAAAGTTACCACTCCGCCAATTCCGATATAATACCCCATTTTCACATACTCTTTTGCCATCTCCGCCGAGTATGAATAACAGTGTATCACGCCGCGCAGTCCCGACGCATATTCTTTCATAATCTCCATCGTATCTGCGGCAGCCTCCCTGCTGTGGATAATGACCGGTTTCTCTTTTTTTCGCGCAAGATCGAGCTGTCTGATAAACCATTCTTTTTGAAGATCATGATTTTCCTTATCCCAATAATAATCCAGACCGATTTCTCCGACCGCCTTGATCTTTTCTTTATCAAGAAGACGTTCCATCCTTGCAAACTGAGTTTCATCAAGATTTCCGACTTCGTCGGGATGAACGCCGATCGCCCCGTACACAAACGGATACTCTTCTGTCAGTTTTACGATCTTATCCCATGACAGGATTGTAGAACCTGCATCCATTATCATGCCGATTCCCGCATCCTGCATCTTCCCCAGGATTTCCTCCCGGTCCTCATCAAACTGCTCATCATCATAATGAGCATGTGTATCGATTATCATCTTTTCAGAATCCTTTCTCTCTTATTTATCCTGACAACACTGCCGGTCTTTCTCGCTTGAGCCTTGTACACACACGTTTAAGAGAAATCTTTCAAATTCCCGTCTGTTCCACACTTCCGGCGTCGGATAAAGCGGATTTGCCTCTTTTTCCGCCCATTTTGCGATCTGCTTCACATCCGCTTTTCGGATCATCTCCGGATATTGCGGAATCTGCATCTTCACTTTCAGTTCTTCGATCCATCCGATAAACGCATCCGCCTTCACACTGTCAGACTCCTGCGGTGTCGTAAGTCTGCACACATCACTTAATTCCGCCAGTTTCTTACATGCCGCGTCTCCATATGCCCGCATCACATAAGGAAGAAAAATCGCCATTGCCAGTCCATGAGGCGTTCCATACAATCCGCCGACCGCATGGCCGATCGCATGAACATATCCGACTCCTCCTCTTGTAAATGCCCGTCCTGCATAAAACGCCGCCTGCTGCATCTTCTGTCTCGCCTCGATATCGCTTCCGTTTTCATATACTTTCAGCAGATTTTCATAGATCAGTCTGACAGCTTTCCTGCACAATTCCCGCTCTGTATCACTGTTATATTTATCATTTGTATACGCTTCCACCGCATGACACAAAGCATCCATCCCCGTCATAGCGGTAACGTCCGGCGGCAGTCCCAGCGTCAGTTCGGGATCGAGCACCGCATACTTTGGCATAAGCCGCAGATCATTGATCGCCGCCTTATGGTGCGTCGCTGTATCCGTGATAACTGCCGATATCGTCGTTTCCGAGCCGGATCCTGCCGTTGTAGGAACCGCAAACAACATCGGAATCTGCTTGACAACCCGAAACAACCCCTGCAGCTGCCTTATCTGTCTGTTCGGTCTTGCGATACGCGCTCCAACCGCTTTCGCACAGTCAAGAGGCGCTCCTCCGCCCAGCGCAAGCATACAGTCACACCCATTTTCCAGAAACACTTTCACCGCATCTTCCACATTTTCATCGGTAGGATTTTGTTCTACCTTATTGTAGATGACATACAAAAGTCCCTGTTCTTCCATCTCTTCAAGCACTCCGTCAAGAAGCCCTCGCCCGATCAGAGTAGGACCTGTAACGATAAGCGCCTTTTTTAACCCTCTCCGTTTGATCGCCGCAGGAAGGTGGCGGACCGCTCCCGCTCCCTTCATCAATTTCGGCGTCCGCCACGGGATAGTGGAAATTCCGGCTTTCATAACTGATTGAAACATTCTGCAATACATTTTCTTGACGCTTTTCTTTGTCGTCATATATACGCATCCCCTTATTAAATTCACATCATCATACACGCATCATTATCGCGCGCAAATATTTATACTTAAAATAAAACTCTTTTCTTTCTCCCCATTATCTTTTCACAAAATACTCTTCATACCATACGAGGAAAGTATAGATTGTCCACACTTTTCTCCAGTTATCCGAATTGCCTCCTACATACTCGTCAAAAATAGCCCGTATCTCTTCAACATGAAAGAATTTTTCCGCGATATCGCTCGCAAAAAGTCTTCTCACGTCCGCATTATACCGATCATCCGCCATCCAGATACGAATCGGCACAATAAATCCGAGTTTCTTGCGAAATGCAATTTCTTCCGGAAGCACTTTTGCAGCCGCTGTACGAAGAGCGACTTTATTCTGTTCTTCATTTACCTTGTACTCCGACGGCATTCTTGATGCAATGTCAAAAATTCTTCTGTCCGTCAGCGGCATTCTTATCTCAAGTCCCGCTGCCAGACTCATCTTATCTACATTGAGATAAATATCGCCTTCAAGCCAGATCTGAATATCTACATCAGACATTTTAGTCAGAGGATCAAGACCTTCCGTTTCCTCGTAAATCCCCCGCGCAAGTTCGATCGGAAGTACGTCCGGATCGTATTTTTTCAAAATCCGCTTCTTCTCATCCTCTTTCATGATATTTGTATTTCCGACATAAAATGTCTTTAAATTCTCCCCGTATCTTTCTGCGTTGCGATACATATTATATCCGCCGAAAAATTCATCTGCGCCTTCACCTGAATAACAGATTTTCGTATGCTTTGCGGTTTCTCTGCACGCAATGGCAAACGCGATCGCCGACGCGTCTCCAAGCGGCTGTTCCATATTGTACATCACATACGGGACAACAGCGAAATATTCCTCCGGAGTGATCCGGCATCGAAGATTTTTTCTTCCCAAAATATCAGCCGTCTGTTTCGCCAGACCCGATTCGTCAAAGCGTTCCTCGTCATATCCGCACGAATCTGTCGTCTCTACATCCGACATTGCCAAAACGTAAGACGAATCGACGCCGCCTGATAAAAATGACTCCGCATACTCTTCTTTTGTTTTTACTTCCGGCATGATCTCGCCTATCGTCGTATGGATCTCATCTGCCCACTGCTCCAGTGTACGGCTATTGTCCGGATGAAACTGAGGCATCCAATAACGCTCTATCGTAAGCTTTCCGTTCTGCCATACAAGATACCGGCCCGGAAGCAGCTTTTTCAGACCGCGGAAAAATGTATTTTCGCCCGCCACATAAGTAAGGCTTAAATAAAGCTGAAGCATCTCTTCGTTTAATTCTTTTACAAATCCCGGCTGTTCCATAATCTTTCGGATCGTTGTTCCGTAAAGCAGTTTTCCGTCCGCCGTTTCGTAATAATAAAACGGTTTTGTTCCAAACTGATCTCTTAAGCAAAACAGTTTCTCTTCCGATTCATCCCACAGGGCAAAGGCAAACATCCCGTGCATGTGATCTGCCATCTCATTTCCCCATGTTTCATATGCCTTCACAAGGATCTGTTCCTCACGCTCTTCCCTTGTCAGATCAAGAGGAATATCCAGTCTTTCGCAAAGTTCTTCCCAGTTTCTTATATGACCTCTGTATTCTTTTACTTTTATCATCTGTTTCCACTCCCAACTTTACGCCGCCCATATTGCAGGGGCATATCGGCTTTTATCAACTCTTTTGTTACACGGCTATTATAAACGAAAGCCTGTCATGTTACAAGACCGGCGCATACACCGCTTTCGTCCTTTCTCCTTCTCCTTGAAGTTCCACTTCCGGAAAGCTTTGAATGTATTGCTTAAATTGTGAATAACCATAATCTCTCACTTTAAAATCCGCGAATTTCAGTCTGATCCGATTGCCCAAAGCGCTCAATGGGATTCCTGATTCCCCGCTTGCTTCGATCTGATACAAAATATATTCTTCTACCATTTCTTTTCTGCTCTTATCTTCATTGAGCGCTACAGATACTTTTGTTCCCTCCTGAATGAGCATTAAACGAGGAAGCGTTTCCAAAAATTTGGACAAAAGACTATAACCATAGCGGCGGACATCAAAATCAGGATATAGCTTGACAAGCCTGCTCCCGACTTCGCCAAGTCCCGTCTCTCTGTCATTGTTTTTATTCTCCGTAATAATCTTAACGACCGCTTCTTCCACTTGTTCTTTCGTAGCCGAAATCATTTTTTTCGATTCTTTTCCACTTACAGTATGGAAAACGGTTTTTTCCTCCCTCTCGGAAACGCCCATCATATTATCTTCCAAAAGAAGTTCCAGTTCCGTAAAGATCTCGCATGCCTTACGAAACGGCAGGGGCGTTTTCGCCTCTCCCATTCCGATCACACGCTTCCCGCTCTCCCGCAGCCTGCTTGCAAGCCTTGTAAAATCGCTGTCGCTTGAAACAAGACAGAACCCCTCGAGTTCGCTCGCATACAGCATATCCATAGCGTCAATGATCATTGCCGAGTCAGTTGCATTTTTTCCGTAAGTATAACTAAACTGCTGGATCGGAGTGATAGAGTTCTGCAAAAGTTCTTCCTTCCACCCCGCGCTGTTCGGACGGGTCCAGTCTCCGTAGATCCTTTTATATGTTACATTTCCATATTTCGACAGTTCATCTAAGATCGGTTTAATATATTTTGCGGACACATTATCCGCATCAATTAAAAGCGCGAATCTTTCTTCCATTCTCTGTATACCTCCCCACTCATATTTTTCCACGTAAATGTTCCCTTTTCATAAACCATATAGCTGTGGGAAGAACCTTCTTTCGGAATCGAAACCGATCCCGGGTTCAGATACATATACTCATTTCCGTTCTCATCCGCTATTTTCTCACAGGCAGGCACATGCGTATGCCCGTTCAGCAAAATGTCTCCGTTCTTCAGCGGAGGCATACACTGAGGATTGTGCACATGTCCGTGGGATGCAAAAACCACGCCTGTATCCTCAAACTGCAGTACACAATAATCTGCCATGACCGGAAACTCTAAAACCATCTGGTCTACATCGGCTTCACAGTTTCCCCTCACACAGAGCAGTTCCTCCTTGACTTCATTCAACATCCGTATCACTTCTTTCGGGGCGTAGCCTTTCGGCAGATCATTGCGGGGCCCATGATATAAAAGATCTCCTAAAAGAAGGAGTCTGTCCGCTTTTTCTCTTCGATACGCCTCAAGCATCTGTCCACAATACACAGCCGAACCATGTATATCTGACGCGATCATCCACTTCATACTTTTTCTCCACATATTTAGATTTGACAGTTTTCAAACTACATAAAACATTGTCCCTGTCCCTTTATTTTTATCATTTTAACATAATTTTTCTAAGATCGGAAGAGCACACGTCTG
>ERZ506764.1556-NODE-1556-length-12609-cov-3.489565_pt1 | contig 12609 bp, 5 predicted proteins | sample MGYA00513041_ERZ506764 | MGnify/ENA metagenome assembly ERZ506764
GCAAGGCCTAAATAGGAGACCGTACCCGGTGGCAAGCCCCTTTTATAGGCTTCCAGTGGCGGAACTTTGCAATCCCGTTGAATTGCACAGCGCCCCGCCAGCGGAAAAGCCGCAAGCTTTCCCTGTGCGTTCCCGCGGCTCACCACATGGTAAAAGCAATCCAGATACGTCTTTTCGGCGTGCAAAACCCTTGTGGGGATGCCGCGCTTTTCAAAGTACGGAATTGCTGTCTCATAGATAAACTTGGTATGCTCGGGCAGCTCTCCGGATATCTCCTTGCTGAACATGACCTCTGTGTATATGATTTCGTCCAGCGGTTCGCCATGCTGTAGGGCCAGCAGCGTTGTTGCATTGCTGTCTTTGCCGAAGCTCGAACAGATGATATATTTCATGTCATTCACCAATAAAAATAGGGCGGCCCGCGAGAGTCGCCCATACCATGTATGTCTTTCATATGCCTTTAGTGCTCGCTCTCATCCATTTTGGATTTGCGGCGCTTGTATGCAAAAATTCCGAAGCCGACGATAGACCCAAACACCGCCGCCGAAAGCAGCGCAAAGGGGAACACATCGCCCGTTTGGGGAATAGCCGGCATCGGCGCAGGCGTTGTCGTGGGTGCGCTTACCGGTGCAGGAGAAGGCGCGGGCGTGCTGCCCGGCGTCGGCTGCGGCGTATTGCTCGGGCTGTCCTCATGCGGTGTTTCCTCAGGGATGCGTGCATCCTTCATAACGACAGTCTGAAGTTCACCGGTGGGCAGCACGGTAAAGGCAATGCTTTCCGCAAGCTGATAGCCATTGGGGGCGGTGATTTCGGTCAGCGTGTACTCTCCGGCAGGCAGCTTTTCGATATAGTGGGGCTTGTCCTCGGAAACCCACTGTGCAACCGTGTTGCCGTCCTTATCCTTGATGACCAGCTCAGCGCCGGGAAGATATTTACCCGTAGCAATGTCGATCTTGGAGATTTGTACTTTGGTAATGTCATCCCGCATGATCACCGTGGCATCGTCCAGCAGCTCCCATTCCTCCCAGGGAATGATCCAGAGCTTCTTTTTATTCTTCAGATAGTAGACGTCTGCCTCGTCCAGCTCATGGCCGTCATCATCTGCTTTGCGTTCCAGGCGGAACACAATGTCATCCGCAACGGCATACCCATCAGCAGGACGCTTTTCTGTCAACGTGTATTCTTCGTCAAAATGCAGACCCGTCACACGGTGCGGCGTATCGGTAGATACCCAGGTGTCCACAACGTTGTCCTTCGTATCCTTGATGATCAGCGTAGCACCGGGCAGTTCTTCATCGTTGGTCAAATCTCGTTTACTCACCCACATTTCAGTAAGCTTGTTGGCGCAGGTGCTGTCCAGCACCTGCAGGATTTCGCCGTCATAGGTGAAGGTGACATCCATCTCTGCGTCATTGAGATAATATCCCAGCGGGGCGCGCAGTTCTCGGATAAAGTAATTGCCGCTGTTTGTCGATGCATCCAGCCGGTCACTCTGGCCGTACCACTCGCCGCGGATGGGAACATCGCAGTTGAAATAGGTGTAGCCGTCCGCAACAGTCTCGGAACTGGTGGAAATCAAATCACCGGCAGAGAACAGTTTGTTGCCGTTCACGTCGTAGATGTCATCGCGGGTGTACAGGTTGAACACGGCACCGGCCAGATATTTGTCGGTTTCCTGATTGATCTTGTACACACCCACGCGGGCATGCTCACGGTCATTGTAGAAACCAAGGGTCTGTTGTTCAGCCAGTTCCGCAGAGGCTTCCGATGCGCGTACAACATCAAAATGCTGTTCACTGTCTCCATTTTTGACGATGCTCTTTGCCATGACCACATCGTTCAGCTGATTATCCCAGACAAATGTCACATCGTAACTGTCCGTCGTGCCAACATACCCATAGGGCGGTTTGGTTTCCTCCACATGGTAGCTGCCCAGCGGCAGGGTAATACTGACCTCGCCGAGCGTGCCGTCGTGGATGACCGACAGAAAATCATAGGTCGCCTTGGTGCGGGACGGCGCAAACACAGCAGTGTCTGCACTGCCGTCACCGGTGGTAACAACCGCTACCACATCGCCCTTGGCATACCAGAGCGTGCGGCTGCCGTTGGCATCCAGCTGGCGGTCCTGTGTGTAAATGTCCTCTGCAGCCGTAATGGTGTATTCCGCACCGGCCAGCGGGCGCAGCGTATAGGCAAAGTCGGAGTCGGCCTCGCCGGTCATCCAGGGGTCAATCAAATCGTTGGTTTCAATCTTTCCTGTCAAGGCATTGCCGGTCTTACGGATGGTCAGCTTGCCCAGCGTTTCCTCATTCCAGTAGTCCTCGCCGATGACCAGCGTGTCCATGCCGTTTTCATTGTCGTCGCCGGTGGCCTTGTAGATGCGGTCCGTGGAAATATCGAAATCCACATAGTAGTTGCCGCTGTCGGCCCACTCGTTGTAGAAGCCGTCCGGGCCGACAGTCTCCACAATGCGGTATTTGCCCAGTGGCAGCTTTTCAGGCAGGGTCAGGACACCTTCCTCGTTGGTGTAGAAGGTATCCACGTTCTTGGTCAGATGCCCGTTTACCGTGTCCGTCATCGTGACCAGCTTGGGCTTGCCGTTTTCCAGCCGATAGTTGCCGTTGTCATCCAGCCAGTAGATCTGGAAGGCTGTGTTCGGCAGCAGTACCGGTTTGCCGGTTTCCGTATCGAGTTTCGTGATTTTTAAATACACTTCAATCTCCTCATCCAGTACCGTAAATTTCTGATAGGAATCCGATGCTTTCATCACACTGTCCTTCGGCGTAGCCATAGCGCCCCAGGGGTTGTTGTCCTGCTCGGGGTCGATGCTGACCAGGAACGGCTCTGCATGGAACAAATCGTGCGGGGTGGCCGTCTCCACGACCAGATAGGTGCCGTAGGAAAGCCCCTGCACGCGAATGTTGCCGGAATCATTGCTGAAGATTTCGGCCAGCTGATACTCATTGGCACGCCCCGTGGGCTGCCAGCCATCACCCTTGCCGTTCTTGTTGTCACCTGACGCGGTCAGCGTCCTGTTATAGGCGGCAATTTCATCGGCGGTGACCTCGTAGGTCTTGGCAATGGCCTGCGTCTCACCGGAGAAATCCCACTTGGGGTGATCGTTGTCGTATTCCTTGTTGATGTAGGCATCCAGAATGCTTTGCAGTGTGTAGTTTCCGGTGCGGGTCTGGTCAAACTGCTCGACCTTGGACAAGTCGGACACAAGATAGAAGGTGAACCCAGCGCCTTCCAGCTCCAGCCCATTGGACTGCCCGCTGGAGGATACGACCTTGCTGATCTCCACGTTGCCCTTCGCGACCTGATCCTGACTTTCGGTCAGGCTGTTGTCCTTGTGGATGTGGTAGTTGCCGTTGTAGGCCGCTGTGTCATTGGCAAAGGTGGTTTTCTCCACATACCAGCCCTCGTCTGCATAGCTGGGCGTGATGTAGTAGTTGTGCTCATCGCAGAGATACCCGGGAGCATAGGACAGGTAATAGGCATCGTAGGTCCAGGTGCCGTCCAGAGCCTTGCTCTTGGAGATGGTGCTGAATTGGTTCTTGTATACCCAATCTGTATACTGCCCGTTGCTGGCTGCCAGCGCTGCAACCTGCCCGGTAGCTGCCTTGGTGCGGCTATCCACCGTAGGATAGGTGCCGGAAACAGCAAGAGCGCCCTCACGCAGCGGAATGATCGTGCCGGTGGAGCGCTCTACTACATAATATTTGCCGAGGTACAGGTTGGAGAAGGTCAGCCAGCCGTCCTCGATTTTGGCACTGGCTACGAGATTGTCCTTTTTCAGCACGGGCAGATAATCGCTGATCCACTGCCCGCTGTTGTCACGAATCGTAGTGTGCCAGAGGGGATTGCCGTTGGCATCTACGATTTTGGAATAATCCACAACGCCGGTCACACCATCAGGGTGGGTAATATCCTCGGCGGCGTACAGGTCGTACACTGCGCCGTCCAGCACGGCATTGCCGTGAGCAGCGTCTCCTGTCACATACCGCTGTGCATCCAAATCAACCTTAGAGATGCTGATTTCGCCCAGCGTGCGGTCATTCTTCATGATGCCGTCCGCCGCCGTGGTGGTGTAGCCGTCCTCATTGGCAGCCTTGCCGCTGGCATCGGTGGTATAGCTCCGGGAGGCATCCTTGGGGGAGTCATAGGTGGTGACGGTGGTTTCTACGCCGCCGCTGGTCACCAGCTTTGTGCCGCCCTTATCGCCAGTGGCAATGTCGGCATTGTAGTCACCATTGCCCAGCCACAGGACAGAATTGTTGTTGTCAGCGGTAATTTCCACATAGTAGGCGCGCTTGCCCAGCGGCGTGCCCGCCGTGCCGGGATGGTCAACGTCTGTCCAGTCGCCGAAATACCCCGCGGGGGCCTTCGCCTCCACAACGATGAACCTACCCTCATTGCGCTGCGTGTAGTACAGTGTATGGCGCATTGTGTCATTGGTGGCGTAGGCGGCGTTGTTGATGACGGCATAGGTGCCGTCACCCTGGCGCTGAACGCTGTAGGTGTTGTAGCCGCCCGTGGGCTGGTATTTGCCGGTCACGACGTCCCACTGGTAGATTTCATACCGGGCATCGCCTGCAATCTGGTTGCCGGTCTCACTGTCCGTCTTTTTGACGTTGATCTGCAGTGACCACTCAGCATTGCGCATCTCGTAGGCATTGTTGGAGTTGGCCGGAACGGTAATGGTCTGGTGGCTGCCGTTGCTGCCCCAGTAGGATTCAAAACCGTAGGGGATGGTGACTTCGTCATAACGGAACTGTAAAGATGCAAGCTGTGCCTGCGCGCTGGCAATAGCATTATTTACAGCGCTCTGTGCTTCTGCCTGAATGGCGGCAACCGCAGAATCTCGCTCGCTGTTGGCGGCTGCGTCCGCGGCTTCTTTCGTAGTATAGGGGCCGACGCTGCCACTGCGGCCATCTACGGTCTTGGATACAGTGTAATGCACAGACCAGCTGGCAGATGCTGCACCGCCGCTATTCTGGTAATTGTCGCCGTTGGTGTGGCCGCTTGTGGTGACGGTCTGCACACCGGCAGGGGAAATGCTCCAGCTGCCGCCGTCAATCGTGCCGGATTTGGTGATAGGCTCGATTTCAATCGTGGCACCGTCCACCTTTTCAAGCGTTTTCAGCTGGATCTTATCTGTGGTGATACCATAGGTCAGATCTACGGTGCCGCTGACGGTCTGTGCAGGGGCTTCCCAACTGGCATAATACTCCTGTACGACAGGCTTCGGCTCTTCCGTTTCCTCCTCACTGATTTCAGGGCCAATCAGGGCAACGGTCTGCCAACCGCTGCGCGCAGGGGTATAAATGTAGGTGTAGTAGCCGCGGGGTTTTGCATAGGGAACAGCGCCGTCCAGCAGGGCCTGCGCGGATTCCAGATAGATTTTTGCAGCAGTGCTCTCGGGATAATTTTCAATCAGCCACATCTGGGTATCATCATAAATCGTGCGGCAAAAATCCAAAAGAGAGATTCTTTCAGTATCTTCTGCGGAAAAAGCGACGGGCGTATCGGGCAGCAAGTCCATAGAAAGCTGGTCCAGACCGCCCCAGATGCGGTACTGGTTTCCGTAGTGGTCACCGGGAATGCACTGATCCGCGCTGACCAGAGAAGTGTTCGTATAAGTGTACGGCGGACAGCCTTTGGGCTGGCCGTTGGCACCGTGGGTGCAGCAGTAGGCTTCCTCTCCATTGAACCAGATCAGCCATGTGCCGTTGACCTTCTCGACCTTGGTAATTTTGCCGCTGGTAACGGCAGGTGTGGGGCGCTCGGCGTAGGCGGCAATGTCTGTAGTTTCTGCGAACGGTGCGGCCATGGTGCGGCTGCGGTCAATTACAACGTGCAGCGCTTTCGTCAGCGTGCTGCCATCCGGAGCAGTGTAGACAAGCTGCGCGGAAAAGTCGGCATCTGCCTGAACATACAGCCCCATGACCGCGGCGGACGTTTCGGAATACTCACTGTGCACAAGGCTGCTGCGTGTAGCCTCATCGGAGGGAGCACCGCAGAAGTCCAGCACCGTCACCTCGTTGGGAAGCACCACATCCAGACTGCTGCCGTCTGCAGGGTATTCCACCTGTGCCAAAATGGGCGCAACGGCATAGTCGGTGCCCTCCAGCAACGGAGCCATCATCGTCAGGTCGTTGCTGTTCAGGATGTCCGCACTCAGGTAACTGTCCGTGCTTTCTTCCAACTGGTCATTCGGCCAGGCGGAAATGCCGATTTTTGTTTCACCCGTGGCAACCGGCAAGCCCTGGCTGCCCATATAGGAACCAGTCGGCGTATCCGGTAAGTCTGTGTACAAAACAGCGCCGTCGAAGGTATAGTCGGTGGAATCGTCCACGGGCTTATCTTCATCGGCGCTTTGGGTAACCATAGGTGTTTCGCTGTCCTCAGGGGTGTTTTCACCTGGGTCTGGATTGCTTTCATCAGTTTGCGATGCATCCGGTGTGACGTTTTCGTTGTCCTGCACAACGATAGGCGTACCGTCTGCATCGGGCTGCGGAGCCTCCGCAAACGCCCCAACCGGGAACATTGTGCAGCACATCATAGCTGCCATACACCAGGCCGCCACGCGCTGCTTGAGATTGAACCTTTGATTCATTACACACTTTTCCTTCCGTTGTTAAATTTTATCTATATAAAAAAGTGCCTGCCGAACAAACAGCAGACACTTGAGAGTTTGATTTACCTGTATCGCTCAACCGACCTTTCCCTGAAAGAACTCCAAAAACTCCGGCAGCTCCTGGTCCGGCAGCTCGTTCATGACCTGTATGGCCAGGTATTCTGCGCGGCTCACCTTGGGAGCAAACTTGCGGGAGTAGGTCTTGCCGGTTCTCACGTACCCAACATCGTGGATCAGGTCCTTTTCCGAAAGGCTTTTCAGGATGGTAAAGACCGAACGCGGCTTCCAGGTGCAGTTTTGGGTCGGGATCAAATCGGAAACGATCTGGCTGGCGATTGCAGGCTCCTTGGAATTCCAAAGGTAGGTCATGATCTGCATTTCGGATGTAGTCATCCGATACAGGGAGTTTTGCTTTTTCATATCTATTCTCCAATCACTGAAAGGTTACGGTCCAGTAAGTGTACTGGCCTTCGGCTGTGCTGCAGAACCAGCAGCCCACACCCATGCTGGTAAAGCTGGGCTCCATAATATTGGCATAGTGGGCAGGGCTGCCCTGCCAGTAGGTACAAACGCTGCTGGCCGAGCCAATCGGACCTGCGGCGCAGATCTCACTGCGGGTCGTCATGCCGCTGTGGTCGAACGGCCCGCCCGCCACAAAGCTCTCACAGCGTGCATCGGCGGCAGCACTCAGGCCACTGTCCATCGTCAAAGGGGACAGACCAGCTGCTGCGCGCATAGCATTGATGTTTTCCTGCACAGCCCAGTAGGCACTGTCCGAGCTGTCGATGCTCCACCACTCCTCACTGCCCGCCGCCAGGTCAAAGGGGACAGCACCGTAACTCATGCTGACCTGTGCAGGCTGACTCTCCACGGCAACGGATTCCGTAGCGGGCGCTTCGGTAGGCGCTGCAGTAGGCTCCGGTATGGGAATTTCAGTTGGCGCCGGTGTGGCAGCCGGTTCAGGAGTCTGTGTAGGCGCAGGTGCCGGGCTTTCCGTGGCAAGCGGCGCAGGTGTCTCAATGGCAGTCTCTTCAGTAGCAACGGTAAGTTCTACCAGCGTACTGCTTTCCGGCGTTTGCAAGGTGTTATCGGTCTGCTGTGCGCAGGCGCAGAGCAACACCGTTGCTAAAAGAATGGATAACAGACATTTTTTCATATTATAAATTTCTCCAATCAGTAGTATAAATCATACAGACTACCAGCAAACTCGAGCAGCTTTCTGCCCAGCCAGAACAGCACTTGCGGCGCGCCGTAAGGACTGAGCAAGAATGCCACGATGGCGGATACTACCGCCTCTTGGTAGCACTTATCGAATAGCGCCAACAGAGCAGCCAGACCGCCCAGTGCCGCCAAAAACCTGCCGCAAACTCCGCAGATAGCAAACAGTACGATTGCAATCAGGCCCAGTGCAAGAAGTACCAGAATGACAGGCACGAGACTAATGCGGATACCCCAGGTAAGGAACAGATTTTTACGTTGAATGGGCATAATGGCCACCTCCTACCTCTATGATACAGGGTCTGCGAAATAATGCAAGGCTGTCGATTTCAGCGTTCCAGTTCGTTTTCCTCTCTAGGCGTTCGCACAGAATCGTCCTCGTTTACGACCTCGGCCTCACCCTCCAAAACCGGTGCATCATTGCCCACATTCAGCAGGGCATCCAGCTCGGCCAGGCGCGCGCTCTTGTCGTTAAGCTCCTGTTCCTGCAGAAAAGGCTGCTGCAGTTCCTCTTTGGCGCTGTCCAACTGGACGTGCAGCTGCTGTAGATTGTTGCGCAGACCGCTGACCTCCTGCGGCAGGGCAGCAACAACGTTTTGCAGGCGGACCATATTGCCGGCAGCGTCGCTGCCCAGCTCTGTGGTATGGGTGACCTCACCGACCAGATGCGCCACAAACACCTTAGAAAGCGGCACATAGGCAACGGTGACTTCAAAGCCCGCATAGTGCCCCACCAAAACAGGATGGTCGGCCCGCACGGCAGCACCTACCAGACCCAGCAGTGCCTTACCGGCGTCCTCGCGCTTGTCGTAGGACGTGCCGTCCAGCTCAATGCTGAAAACCAGCTTGCCGTCCTTGTCATAGCTCTGACTGCCCTTGGCGGTCTGCATATCCTTCTCAAACGCCTGAATCCGGCATTCGGTGCCGCGGATCTCTCGCAGAAAGATGCCGGTCACGGCGTCCTCCAGTCGGTAGTGCTGGCTGTTGTAGGCGGCCTTCAGCGTGCGAAGCCGCGCAACCTGAATATCAAGGTCCATCTTTTCTTTGATCATCGGGTTTCCGGCAGCCAGCGCCTTTACCTCAGCGTAGGAGAGCGCTGCCTCGTCCAGGTCCTCACAGCTGCGGGCGGGTGATTTCGACGTCATGATTTGCGAAATAAACTTCTGTTTGTTCTCCACCAACTGATAGCTGTAGGCGTCAAATGTGGCTTCGGTTATATAAATAAAGATAGAAACCTCTTTGTTCATGTTACCCTGCCGCACCATGCGTCCATTGCGCTGGGCAATATCGGCTGGCCGCCATGGGCAATCAAGGTGATGGAGTGCACACAGCCGCGTCTGTACGTTGGTGCCAGCGCCCATCTTCTGGGTGCTACCCATCAGCACGCGAACCGCACCGCTGCGGACTTTGCCGAACAGCTCAGCCTTCTTAGCTTCCGTATCGGCATCATGGATGAACTGTACCTCATCCTTGGGGATGCCGCGCGCCACCAGTTTGTCCCGAATATCGTTGTACACATCAAAGCCGTCCGCGCGGGGCGTGCTCAAATCGCAGAAGATCATCTGCGTGGAGCGCTGCGTCTTTGTCTTTTCCCAAATGGTAAAGACCCGCTCCACGCAGGCATTCGCCTTGCTGTCGGGGTCATCGGGCAGAAGTGGATTCATCAGGCGCTGATCCAGAGCCAGCTTGCGGCCATCGTTCGTGATGCGCAGCATGTTGTCCTCATTCGGGGCAACCAGGCGATTGCGCACCGCCTCGGCCCGCTCACCCAGCGCCGCTACCATCTGACGCTGCAGCTCACTGGGCGGCAGCTTCACAATCGTGGGCTTGCCGCCTGTGATTTCCGGGACCGGCAGCTTCAGCATATCGGCGGTCTGAATGTCGGCACACTGCTTGAACATATTCATAAGCTCGGGCAGATTGTAAAACTTTGCAAACCGCGTTTTGGAGCGGTAGCCGTTTCCCTCGGGGGCAAGCTCAATCGCGGTAACGCTCTCGCCAAACGTAGAGGCCCACGCATCAAAGTTCAGCAGGCCTTCCTGCTCCAAAAGACCATATTGCAGATACCGCATCATGATGTACATCTCGGTCATCGAGTTGGAAATCGGCGTGCCTGTAGCAAAGACAATGCCGTGCCCGCCGGTCAGTTCGTCCAGGTACATGCACTTCATATACATGTCGCTGGCCTTTTGGCTTTCAGTCTGGGAGATACCGGCCACGCGGGTCATCTTGGTAGTGACCATTGCGTTTTTGAAGTAGTGCGCCTCGTCCACCATCAGGCTGTCCACGCCCAGTTCCTCAAAGGTGATGACGTCATCCTTGCGGCTCTGGTCGTTGAGCTTGTCCAGCTTCCGTTGCAGCTGCTTTTTCATGCGCTCCATCTGCTTGATGGTAAAATTCTCGGCGCGCTGGGCCTTCAGTGCAGCGGTCTGTGCCACTACATCGTTGATTTGCTTTTGCAGGTACATTTTCTGCCGTTCATCGGAAAGCGATATCTTTTCAAACTGGCTGTGACCGATCACGATAATGTCAAAGTTGCCGGTAGCAATGCGGGCGCAGAACTTTTTGCGGTTTGACTTTTCAAAATCCGTTTTGCGCGCTACCAGAATTCCGCGTTGGGGTAGAGCAACAGCGCCTCGGACGCCATTTGCTCAGTCAAATGGTTGGGCACTACAATCAATGTTTTATTGCAAAGACCCAGGCGCTTCTTCTCCATAGCGCTGGCGACCATCTCGAACGTTTTCCCAGCCCCCACCTCATGTGCCAGAAGTACGTTGTTGCCGTACAGCACATGGGCAATGGCGTTGCGCTGGTGGAGCCGCAGCGTAATTTCCGGGTTCATGCCGGGAAAACGCAGGTTGCTGCCGTCGTACTCCCGCGGGCGGATGCAGTTGAACTTGCTGTTGTACAGGCTTACCAGCGCCTGCCGCCGCTGCGGCTCCTTGAAAATCCATTCCTCAAACTTGTCTTTTATCAAACATTGCTTTGCATAGGCAGCCTCGGTGGCGGCGTGGTTCAGCACGCTTTTTTTGTTCCCTTCTGCGTCGGTGATCGTGTCAAACACCTGCACAGGCCGCAGGTTCAGCGCAGCCTCAGTGATTTCATAGGCATTCTTGCGGTTCGTGCCGTAGGTGACAGTTGCCTTGATGCTGCCGTTGCCGTAGCGCTTGTTCGTGATATTCCACTCACCGGTGAACGACGCAAACAGCACCTTCACGGAAAGTCGCGTGGACAACGGCGGCTCCAACAGCTCCATGAGAAAATCCTGAATATATTCAGGCGGTATCCAGGTAGCACCCAGCCGCACCGCAATCTCGCTGGCGTCGAGGTCCTTCGGCTGTACCTGCTCCAGCGCCTTCACATTGACCTGATAGTCCGGGTCGGACTCTGCGGCCAGCCGGGCAACGGCCAGCTTTTGCCGCACATTGCCGGAAAGGTATTCATCTGCCGGCAGATAGACCGGTTCGTCCTGCTCCGGGTCACGGAAGATAACGCCGGTCAAATCGCGGATGATTTCCTCCTGAGATTTTCCCGTGACCTGTGCCATGTAGGCAAGGTCCACATGGGCCTTCTCCGTCAGGCTCAGCACCAGCGCTTCATCGGCGGTGTCCACATGCTCCACGACCTGGGCCGGGCGGATGGTCCGCTTCGTGAACATATCCGTTTTGCCTTTGTAATGTCCTTCGCTGTCGATGTCCTCCAGCGAGCAGAGCAGGAAATACCCGGAATCCTCACGGAACGCCGAAGCCGTGCCGCGGCTGTTGATTAGCCCATACGTATCGTGGTAGGAATCATACTGGGCGGTCAGCTGCGCTTGCAAAGCGGCAATCGTTTCATCGGGCAGATTGTCCAGTTGTGCCCGAATCAGCTCCCGGCAGGTATCCCGCAGAGGAACCAGCGCCTTGATGCGGGCTAACGCGGAGGTGCTGGCCTTCACAGCACGCATTTTGGAATTTTCGCGGTAATAAACTGTGTCGGCTTTAACAACATAGCTAAAATTTCGTGTGTCTGGGTCGGCATCGAGCGTACCACTTTCCTCCTGCGCATCCTCCCGGTCATCCGCCAGCGTGTACTCGGCCTGTAAATTGGCAAGGGCCGCGTCAAGCTGACCTTCCAGTGATGTGCCATTTTCCAGTAGTGCGCAGGTGGGGCGCTGTCCGTAGGGGCCGCTGACCATCTGCATCTCACCGCAGATCATCTCAGGATGGTCGATGAAATACCGGTTCAGCGGAATGCCATTGGCAGTCTCGCCTACATGAATCCACGGCGCGTCCTGCTCCAAAACCCGACCACGCTTTTGCAGAAACAGAATGTCCGAGGTGACGGTTGTACCTGCCTGCGCGGTAAAGGTATTGTTGGGCAGCCGCACCGCGCCGATCAAATCACAGCGGGCAGCCAGATACCGGCGCACGCTTTCGGACTTTTTATCCATCGTGCCGGAGGTCGTTATAAATGCCATAATGCCGCCGACGCGGAGCTTGTCTACGGTCTTGGCTAGAAAGTAATCGTGAATTTGAAAGTGCAGCTTGTCGTATTGGCGGTCCGTGACCTGATACTGCCCAAACGGCACATTGCCGATAGCCAAATCAAAGAAGCTGTCCGGCAGGTCGGCTTTTTCGTAGCCGCAGATTTGAATTTTGGCTTTCTGGTATAACTGCTGCGCGATGCGGCCCGATACACTGTCCAGCTCGACACCGTAGAGCTTTGCATTGTTCGTATCAAAGCTGCCGCTGCGGTGTCCAAAGAACGCA
>ERZ506764.1560-NODE-1560-length-12571-cov-3.695430_pt1 | contig 12571 bp, 9 predicted proteins | sample MGYA00513041_ERZ506764 | MGnify/ENA metagenome assembly ERZ506764
CTCCAAGAAATTATAGATAGAACAAAAAAGGTACAACATCCTTTTACAGTATATACGTTGGGGAGAATTTGCTATCAGAAGAATCCGACGCAATTCAATGCAGTTGCTGAAGCTCTTCCCAATATTAAGTTTGTCTGGATCGGGGATGGAGAACTCCGAAAAGAACTTAAAAGTAAGAACATAGAAATTACAGGATGGGCTGATAGAGCAACCGCAATTCGATATGCAGTCAATGCGGATGTGTTTCTGCTTCCGAGCAGATGGGAGGGTCTTCCCATCTCGCTGTTGGAATCTATGTATATGAAAAAAGTCTGTGTTGTCAGTGATGTGATTGGTAACAGAGATGTAATTTATAACAATGAAAACGGTTTTGTATGCTCTGACACAGAGGAGTTTGTAAAAGCTATCAAGAAAGCACAAAGTAATACAGAAAGCTTAGTAAATCGGGCATATCAGAATATTTTAGATGAGTACAACACAAAGATTATGGCTGAACAGTACAGCCAAAAGTATGAAAAGGCTATAAATAGCATGATAGATGTAGCGTAGATGATGTTGATTGGAAAAAGGTATCACATATTGGCTATTTGAATAATTTTGATATAAAGTGGGCGTTACCTGATAAGGTGATAGAGAGGAAGAGTTAAGGAAAATATGAAGAAAACGGCGATTGTATCTTGTTATTTTCAGCATAATTACGGCAGTATGTTGCAAGCTTATGCTACACAAATGGCATTAGATAAATTGGATTACGAAAATGAAACAATAGACATAGCTGGTTTTAATCACGAAATAAAAAAAGCAAAAATACTTTATTTTGCAAAAGCAAGTTTGACGTCAGATATTCTGATTTCAAAACTTGGAATGGCAAAAAATGTGCTTATCAAGAAATTTTCAAAAAACGACTATGCTAGACTGTCTAAAGTTCGTTCTGACAGGTTTGATGCATTTGGTAAGAAATACTTTCGCCTATCATCTCGATATAGCTCCAAAGAAGAACTTGGAAAAAAATGTGATGAAAATTATTCGTCGGTTTTGGTTGGAAGCGATCAGTTATGGCTACCGGGAAATATTGCGGCAGATTATTATACGTTGAACTTTGTACCGACAACTGTAAATTCAATTGCATACGCTACGAGTTTTGGACAGTCCTCTTTACCAAAGGATTCTGCAAAAAAAGCAACCATATTCTTAAAGAAAATTAAACATATCGGCGTAAGAGAGGAATCTGGTCAAAAGCTTGTGAAAAAATTAGCTGGTCGTAATGTCCCGGTAGTCTGTGACCCAACATTGCTGTTTACAGGTGATGAGTGGATGAAAATTCAAAAGAAGGAGCCAATTATTAAAGGAAAGTATATTCTTTGCTACTTTCTTGGAAATAATCCGCCCCATCGTGAATTTGCAGAAAAGCTTAAAAAAGAGACAGGATGTAAAATTGTAGCACTCACACATCTTGATGAGTTTGTAAAGAGTGATGAGGGATATGCGGACGAGACACCATATAACATTGATCCGGCAGATTTTCTTAATTTGATTCGTAACGCGGAGTATGTTTGCACAGATTCTTTTCATTGTTCGGTGTTCTCAATTCTCTATAAAAAAGAGTTTTATACATTTCGTCGGTATAATAGAAATACAAGACAGTCTACCAACAGTCGTCTTGATACATTGTTTAAGATTACAGGTATTGAGGGAAGGCTACTGGCAGGTGATGAGAAGATTGTGGATTGCTTGAACATTAAGACAGACTTTGATGAGGCACATAAAAAATTGGCTGGAGTCAGACAGCAGTCCTACGAGTACTTAAAAGTAGCATTACAAGATGAAGGGAGTACAGATTTGTGATTGAAATAAAAGATAAACAGAATTGTTGTGGCTGTACTGCCTGCCCTGCAATTTGTCCGAAGGGCTGTATTGAAATGAAAGAGGATATGGAAGGATTTCTATATCCAGTTGTAGATCAGAGAAACTGCGTCAATTGCGGTGTATGTGAAAAAGTTTGTCCAATTCTAAACTGTAAAGACAAAAAAACGTTTGGACAGAAGGCTTATATTGTTCAAAATAAGGATGAAAAGGTGCTGCAAGAAAGTACGGCAGGCGGGGCATTTACTGCAATCGCAGAATATGTAATTAAAAGAGGCGGAGTTGTTTTTGGAGTTGAGCTTAACAAAGATTTAGTAGCACATCATATTTATGTGGATACTATTGGTGAATTGAAACGATTCCGCAATAGCAAATATGTCCAAAGTTCAGTGGGGGGGGGAATGCTACATACAGTTAAATCCTTCTTAGAGCAAGGAAAGACCGTATGCTTTAGCGGAACTCCTTGTCAGATAGAGGGATTAAAGTGCTATCTGAAAAAGGATTACGAAAACCTGATTACTGTGGATGTTGTCTGTCGAGCTGTTCCATCCCCGTTGATATTTAGAAAATATGTTGAGTTTCAAGAGCAAAAGCTTGCAGACAAGATAAAAACAGTTCGTTTCCGCGACAAGTATTACGGATACAAATATTCAACGATGAATATCATAACAGACAGAAATCATGGGAATTATCATCAGGGCGTTGAATCTGATCCGTGGTTGCGAGCATTTTTTTCTAATATATGTGACCGTCCATCCTGTCATAACTGTCGTTTTAGAAATCAATATCGAGTTAGTGATTTTACGATATGGGATTGCTTCCACGTAGGAAGATTTTCTAAAGAGCTAGATAATGATAAGGGTGCAACAAGAGTTTTAGTCCATACTGATAAAGGAAGAAAAATCTTTGAACATATTAAGAAGAACTTTGCCTTTGTTGAGGTGACACCGGAAGAAGCTGTTGCAGGAGCAAAAGAAATGCAAGAATCTGTCAAAGCGGATGAACGTAGACAGGCATTTTTTGAAGATGCAAACAGAATAAGTGGAGAGGAACTATTTCAAAAGTATTTTCCTTCAACTTTCCGTGTGAAAGCTGAGCATTGTATTAGATTGGCCTGTTATCGTCTTGGAATATATAGTGTGGCAAAAAAACTGTATGTTCGTTTGACGCATAAGTATTAAATTCCGCTCATCTTGATTTCTGTATCTGTGATACATGGAGAGGAAATCAGATGATTAAAATTAAAAATAAAGAAAAATGTTCAGGCTGTACAGCTTGTGTAAGTATTTGTCCCAAGAATTGTATTATAATGCAACCGGATGATGAAGGCTTTCTGTATCCAAAAGTCAATAGGGATTGTTGCATACAATGCGGTGCTTGTGAAAGAGTATGCCCGATTTTAACACCCATAAAAGAAACTCCTTTTGAACAAAAAGCATTTCTTGTTCAGCATAAGGATGAAACCGTTCGGCTGGATAGTTCAGCAGGAGGTGCATTTACAGCGATTGCGACAGCGATATTGAATAGAGGTGGAGTTGTTTTCGGAGCTGCATATGACGAAAACTTCCAAGTGTATCATACATATGTTGAGAATATTGAAGACTTAAAAAAGTTTCGCAATAGTAAATATGTTCAAAGTCAAATTGGAAACTGCTTTAGAAAGGTAAGAGAATTCTTAAAGCAAGGACAATGGGTTTGTTTTAGTGGGACACCATGCCAAATCGAAGGTCTTTCAAAATATATAGGAATTAACAATGAAAAGTTGCTTTTAGTAGATGTTGTTTGCCATGGTGTGCCATCACCGTTAGTGTGGAATAAGTATTTAGAACATTACGACTTTAAGGAGAATAAACCTGATAATATCCGATTTAGAGACAAATATTACGGATACAAATATTCGACAATGAGTGTAATCCGAAATGGAGAAAATGTATATCATGCAGGGTCGCAGCTTGATCCAATGCTTCGGGCTTTCTTTGCAGATACGTGTGATCGTCCATCATGTTATAGTTGTCCTTTTAAGAAACGATATAGAGTTAGTGATATAACGATATGGGATTGCTTCTCTGTTTACGATTTTGACAAGAACATGGATGATGATAAAGGCACGACGCGAGTTTTGTGCCACTCAGATAAGGGCAAAAAGTTTGTGGAAGAAATGAAAGAAGTTGCACTTTGCAAGGAGGTTTTAGCTGATAAGCTTGTTGCCGGAGTTAAAGAAATGTATGAGTCGGTAAGTGAAAATTCTAAGAGAAGTCAATTTATGAATGACGCAAAGACTCTTTCAGGTGATGTGTTATTTGATAAATATTATCCAGTAACTGCCAAAGTAAAGATTAAAACGATGGTACGGAAAACACTTCTGATAACAGGTATATACAGTATGGCAAAGAAGTGCCTGAATCGTGTGAGAGGAAGATAACATGACTAAACCACAAGTTAGCATAATAGTTCCGGTTTATAAAGTTCCGGAAAAATATTTGAGAAAATGTATAGAGAGTACAATGGCACAAACGCTTGAGAGTATAGAAATTCTTCTTGTTGATGATGGATCTCCAGATAATTGTGGAGAGATCTGTGATGGTTATGAGGAAAAAGATAGCCGCATTCGGGTACTTCATAAAAAAAAATGGAGGTCTATCATCAGCTCGTAATTATGGTTGTAAAGCGGCCATAGGCAAGTGGGTGATGTTTGTTGATGGTGATGATTGGATTGAACCAGATATGTGCCAGACAATGTATGAGGCTGGAGAAACAAGCAAAGTACAGCTTGTGATGTGTGGCATCATGAAGGATTACGGAAAATCTTCAACGGAATATAAATTCTACTTGGAAGATGGAAAAGTATATCAAGGGGAAGATTGCAGATGGCTTCAGCAACAGTTGCTGGTATATAATGGGAATATTGCGGTCGCATATTCAAAACTGATTGATCGAAAACTTTTGATCGAAAATAACATTTTCCATGATGAAGTTTTACGTCAAGGATCAGAGGGATTGGAATTTAATCTTCGACTGTTCGAAAAACTGGATAGTGCGACTTTTATAAATAAACCGTTTTACCATTATATCTATAACGAAAACTCGATTTCATCATCCCATAATGAAGCAAATCATGAATATGTAATTAAATGCTTTGAAAAGATAAAAGTATTTATAGATTCATCGGATAACAAAGCCATGTTAAAACCATGGTTTGATAATCGCTTGCTATATGTGATTGTAACGACGGCAATTAGTGGTTATTTCAATCCAACAAATACAGAACCATATGCTGAAAAAAAGAGAAAGTATGTAGCGTATTTGGAAAAACCGATTGTCAGGGAAGCACTAAAAACGAGGAATATAGTTGGAATAGGAATGCAGCGTGAATTAGTACTATTTTTTATCAAGCATAGGATGTTTTTGATGCTCAATATAATGGGAAAAATGAGAAAGTGGCAGAAAGAACATAAGTAAATATAAAAAGTATTTTGCCATTTCGTTAAATATTTTTGATACTCTTGTAAAAAGAGGACGTGTAGAAGGTAAAAATGTATTCGAGATGCAGGAGTATAACTTGGCTAAAAATACATGCGGTTAGGGGATTTTTCTGTTTAACGCAGATGAGTAGAAAATTTTTGAGAATAAAAGAGATTAAGCCAGAAAGTAACTTTGGATGGGCTTATGTTGAAGTAGGAGTACCATGACGTTCTTTTATAGATAAACAGAACGAAGGAACCTATAGTAAAGAAGATCATGTATGACATGGGAGATTAGGCCACCGTAAGGAATTGGAGATAAGAAAGGCTAATCATACCGAAATAAGATGATGTTTTGTTTTGTGTACCCTAAATAAATATCCATGTTTTATGGTCAAAGGGAATGATATAGACTTATATGACATCTCTATGAAAACATGAAAACGTAAGAAAAATCGAGTTAACAAGAGAAAAACAAAGATTGTTGTTGGGAGGTATTATAATTAATGAGAGTATGTGCGATAGTTGTAACATATAATAGAAAGGAATGTTTGAAAAAACAGATATATAATATTTTGGAGAAGCAAGAGTTTACTCCAGATGCTTATTATATTATAGACAACAATAGTGTGGATGGGACTAATGAATTAATAGACTCGTTTTGTGAGTATTCAACGAATTGTAAAATAATTTATGTGCAACTTAAAGAAAATATAGGTGGAGCAGGTGGTTTTTATACTGGATTAAAAAAAGCGTATGAAGATGGGTATGACTGGTATATTTTAATGGATGATGATGGGATGCCTAAAAATGAAAAATGTTTCTCGGAAATAATTAATAAAATACAAGATAATGGATGGGATTCAGAGAATAAATATTTAATAAATAGTTTAGTTGTAAGTGATGATACATATTTATCTTTTGGATTGGGGCATCATGAAACGATAGATTCATGTCTTAAAATATCAAAAGACGGTTTAATCAAGGACTTGATAAATCCTTTTAATGGAACATTTGTTTCAAATGGTTTAGTGAATTCAATAGGTTTTCCAAATAAAGATTTTTTTATTAAAGGTGATGAAGTTGATTATTGTAGAAGAGCAAAGGCTGATAAAGCTTGTATATATACGGTGATTGACTCGCTATATTTCCACCCTAAATTAACATGTTATATGAAAAAAAAAGTTTTGGGTCATGAAATGTATGTTTTTACTGAGAAACCATGGAAGGAATATTATAATATAAGGAATCAAGTGTATTCATTGAAAAATCAAAGAAAATATAAAGAATGTTTGGTACAAGTCGTAAAAAGAGTGTACTGCTGTTTGGTAACTAAATGTAAGAAATATATTACATTAAAAATGATTTTTAAAGGATTTTTTGACGGAATAGGAGGAAAACTCGGTGCAAGCGTAAAGCCTGATTGATTCGAGAATATGTTGGGATGTTACTTATGCTATTATTTTTTTTAATACTTATCATATTGTATTTGAGCTACTTGTTTAATAAAGGTGAAATTATAGCTCCGGCGTTTGTATTTTGCGCATCTTTTATATTTTCTTTAGCATGGGCTTTAGCATATGCTAATAGATGGGATTTAAATTTACATTTTAATACTTTTGGAGTCATTTTTGGGGGAGTTTTAGAATTTTTTCTTGTTTCAATATTGGTAAATTTTGCATTTAGAAAGACAGGAAAAAACAAAATTATAGGAACAACTTCAGAAAAAAAAATTGAAATTTCCAATCTAAAAATAATAATATTTATAATAGGGGGAGTTATTACTATTTTATTGAGTGCAAAGGAAGTTATTCGTTTAACTGAATCACTTACTTTGTCTCAAGCTATTGCGCAATATAGAATTGCATCTTTCAATCCAACATCATTAGATCATTATAAATATTTTTTACCAAAATGGCTTGGATATTGTCGATTGATTGTAAATTCTGGAGGGTATTGGTTTGCATATATTTTTGCATATGATTTAATTCGTAAGGATAAAAGGAAGATTCTTTCTTTTGTAGCAGTTATTGTAGCTGCAATTGATAGTGCTATATTAGGAAGTAGAAATGATGCAATTAATATGTTACTTGCTGTGTTATCTATAATTGTAATGCTTAAAATAAAAAATGGAATGTTTAGGTTTAAATTGAAATTTAAGAATATATTTAAATATTTGATTTTGGCGATAATTGTTCTCTTTTCTTTTCAAACATTGGGTAATTTGATGGGAAGAACATCCGTAACTGCACCATTAGACTATTTAGCAAAATATTGTGGCGCGGAAATAAAGAATTTGGACATTTTTTTACAAGAGGGAAATTTTCCAAAAAAGGAAGGGTTAATTGGTGCACAAACATTTATATTTTTATATAGATGGGTAGGACCTAAAATAGGAATAAAAAATTATTATTACAGTTTTGACTTACCATTTAAAACTGTTAATGGTTATAGTTTAGGAAATGTATATACAACATTTTATCAATTTATTTATGATTTTGGATACTTTGGAGTCATAATATTAGTATTTATTATGGCTTTGATTTCACAAATAATTTATGAATGTGGATTTTGTGGAAAAAGAAAGAATGTACCTAATCTATGGATTATAATTTACAGTTATATATTTAGTTCTTTAGCTTTTTCTTTTTTTTCTAATAAATTCTTTGAACAAAATTTAAATGTAACATTTTTTAAATCTGTTATTATATGGTTATTTTTTTCATTTTTATTTTGCAAGATTAAAATTAATTTTAAGTCAAGAGTGCATATTCAAATAAAAAAGAAGAATTAGTGTGAAAGAAAATAGAGTCCCCTTTTTGATAAGAAGGTTCAATACTATCAGTGATTTTCATAGTTAGATTCTTTTTGCAAAAGATAGGAAGTCATTGGTTGAACTGCTGAAAATATAAACTAAGGTGTTTGAACAATTATAATTTTTAGTGTATGGATTCGTGATGCCAATTATTTCTGTTTGAAAAGGAAGAACTTACACGGATTAATATGTTGTTTAAAACAAAGAAAGTTATTACAACTCCTTCTGTATTTTGTGGCGTAGCTTCTTACAAGCAATTTTACAGCACAACGTAGAGAGTTGTAACACTTTTACTATTTATTTGGCCGCTAGCTCAAGGCGGCGGAATGGAGATTAATATGATTGTATTGCAAGAATTACTATTGTCTAATAATAAAGAATATTGTATGCAAGAGATGCTTTACAGGGGGAAAACAGTTATATTCCAAAATAACTGTTTGACGTTTAAAAACGAAATTTCGTTTGATACATATTTTAATATGTTTTCGTCATGTAAATGGAACACATATACAAAAATTTCAACTGTATCATTTAAAATTTCTTTACAAGGAAGGGGAAAAATAGAAGTTGTTGCTGGCAATCAGGATAATATTAAAGAGTGTATTATAAAAGAAATAAAATATAATTCTGATAAAATAATTACGATAGATGTATTAGAAAATTGTCCTATAATGCATTTGAAGGATTATTGCTATATAAAAATTCTTTCTGATGGTTATACATCTATTTTTAATGGTAAATATTATTCTAATGACGATATTATTTCTGAAACGAAAAAATATGCTTTGGGAATTTGTACATTTAAAAGAGAAACAGATGTTGAAAGAAATATAAAAATTTTAATTCAAGAAATATTGGATAATAAGGAATCTCCTTTGTATAATTTAATAGATGTTTATATATCAGATAATGGAAATACATTGCCTTTAAAAAAATGGAATCAATATCCGTTTATTCATATATTCTATAATAAGAATTATGGTGGTAGTGCAGGATTTACAAGAACAATGATTGAATCAGAGATCTATAAAAATGATACATTTTACAATTATATTATTTTGATGGATGATGATATTCTGCTCTTACCGAGTGTTTTTATAAGATTACATTATTTTGTTAGAGTTTTAAAAGATGAATTTAAGAATAGTATTATCGGTGGTGCAAATTTAAATTTGCAAAAGAAAAATATACAATCAGAAACATGTGGATTTTATAATGCTAAAAATGGGCGGAATATTATTACAAAACAAAATGGTTTGGATTTGTGTAATAAAGAAAATATTATTTTTAACGAGAAATATGTAAATACAAATTTTTGTGGATGGTGGTTTTCCTGTATTCCAGAACAAGTTATTACTGAGCAAAATTTACCGTTACCTTTATTTTTGCATCGGGATGATCAAGAATATGGTGCAAGAACTGAGAAAAAGGTGATTGGTCTTAATGGGATATGTATATGGCATCCAAAAACATCAGGCAAACATCCCGATTATATCTGGTATTATGAAGCTCGTAATATGCTCATAGCATCAATGAGTTTATGCCCGGAAGAAATGACATCTAAACAATTGAAAAAAGAAATGCTTAGAATGGCTATTAGTAGCTGTTTGGCATATAGATATGGAAAGGCAGAGATGATATTAAGAGGATATGAAGAGTTTTTAGATGGAGTAGACAATTTTAAAAAAATAAATCCTGAAAAAAATCATATTAATTTGATTATGCTCTCAAAAAGAGATAGCTTTTTGATTGATAAGGAAAGTCTTTTAAAAGTGAAAAAGAAATCTACTGAAACGAAGGTTCATATATTAATTAGGATTGCAAGGTACTTTTTTCCATCTTTTCGAGATTGTTATGTGGAAGATGAATGTAGTCCTTCTGCATATGTAGGAAAAAGAAAGGTTTTTGTTGTTAATAGTGAAACAAAAAGTACATATTTATTAGAAAAAGACTGGAGAAAAACACTGGGCATTGTAAAAAAAATGTTTGTCATTATGAGAAAGATAGATAGAGATTATATATATATCAAAAAAGAATGGATTGAAGCTGTAAAGGAGTTTAAAACGATAGATTTTTGGAAAAAATACTTAGAGATTTAATTAAATTTGTCATTATTATATTTTAGGGATTAAGAATGAGATTTATGAACTAAAATTGAATTTGGAGAATATGAAAAATATAGTTGGGTATAATTTCATTAAAAATATGATAATGATAGTATGAAAATAGAAAAGATATGGGAATGGATAAAGTGAAAATATTTGACATAAAGAAAAGAAATGCGGATAGCTCTTTAGAGCAGAGTAGGGCGTATGATTTATTAAGAGTAATAGCTACAATTCTTGTAGTTGTTGGACATTGCACTTATTTTAAAATTTGTACAAATTATGGTGGATGTGATTATTCTTATTTATTTATTAACGAAAGCTATGCATTTAAGATTATTAATAAGATGACAGAATTTATCTACATATTTCATATGCCACTTTTTATTGCCTTAAGTGGTGCCCTGTATAAGAAATCACTTGATAAAGGGAGATATTCAACATTTGTAGAGTTATTAAATAAAAAGTCAAAAAGTTTGCTTATTCCTTTTGGCGCAGTTACAGTATTGTATTCTGTTCCTATTAAATTTATATCAGGATATTTTAATCAAAGTAACGATATAGTTAAGGATATTTTTGTAGGACAAATTTTGATACAAGGAAATACTCATTTATGGTATCTTTTAACTTTGTTTGCGATATTTATAATTGCATATTTATGGAAAAGGAATATAAAGATAAGACAAACGGTAATATTGCTGCTTTTGATTATTCTTTCAGTTGGTAGTGGGAAGATTGATATTAAATTAATGTCGTATATATGTCAATTTGGTTTATGGTTTTATATAGGAATATTATTTGAAAAATATAGAATATTTTTTGAAAAAAATTAGTAGTGTTAAAGGTCTGCTATTTGGGGCAGATATAATACTATTGGTAGATTATACAATACTTTCACATAATTTAGTTTCTTTTCCAATTAAATTAGCTTTTTCAATGCTGAAAATAATTTTAGCAGGAATGCTATGTTTGACAACTTATATGATTTCGTATTGGGGTTCGGAGAGTAGGGTTATGAAAACAAGGATATTTAATTTACTTAGGAGAGATTCTTTTGGAATTTATCTTTATTCGGATTCTTTAAATTACATAATTTTAATGATTGGAGCTATTTTGTTTGGCGGAAAAATTTGGAATAATGACATATATTCAACTGTATTTTTCTTGGCAAGGCTATTTGGTACATGAGGAATTTCTATTTTAGTAACAGAATTAATAAGAAAATGTAAAATTAAGTATATTTGTTGATAGGTTAATAGTGGATATTATATTAAAATATTTATGAGGAGAGAGGATAAATGTGAAGCAGATTTCAATTAAGAAAAATTTTATAATGAATGCAGTACTCACAATGTCTGCATTTATTTTTCCATTAATTACATTTCCATATATTTCTCGAGTTTTATCACCAGAAGGCACCGGCAAGGTGTCTTTTGCTAATTCGGTAATTACATATTTTGCATTGTTTGCGCAGTTGGGAATTCCGACTTATGGGATTCGTGCATGTGCAAGGGTGAGAGATAATAAAGAGGAACTGTCCAGGACAGTGCAGGAAATATTTATTATCAATATGGTTATGACAATAATAAGTTATATTGTGTTTGGAATAACATTGGTATATGTACCGCGGTTACAGACAGAACGACCGCTGTTCCTGATTATGAGCACCACTTTGCTGTTTAATGTGGTGGGGCTGGACTGGCTGTATCGTGGTTTAGAGAAGTATACATATATTACAGTTAGATCAATCTTATTTAAATTTATTGCTCTTCTTTCAATGTTTGTGTTGATTCATCAGAAGAGTGATTATGTCATTTACGGTGGTATTTCTATTTTTGCGGCATCAGCTTCTAACATTTGCAATTTGGTTAATGTCCATCGGTATATCCAGATTAAACCAATAGGAAAGTATCAGTTTAGGCGGCATTTAAAACCTGTTATGATTTTTTTTGCAATGTCATGTGCTACAACGATTTATACCAATCTGGACACGGTTATGTTAGGTTTTATCAAGACAGACATTGATGTAGGATATTATAATGCTGCAGTAAAGATTAAAGGTGTATTGTTGGGAATTGTTACTTCCTTAGGAACAGTGCTGTTACCCAGAGCGTCTTATTATATTGAGCATCATGAAATGAATGAATTCCGACGGATTACGAAAAAAGCAATCAATTTTGTTTTTCTAATCGCAGCGCCGCTGACATGTTATTTTATCTTATATGCGAAGGAGGGCATATTATTCCTTTCGGGAAATGAGTATATGTCGGCAGTTCTTCCTATGCAGATTATTATGCCGACGATCATATTTATAGGGCTGACTAATA
>ERZ506764.1644-NODE-1644-length-11870-cov-14.059162_pt1 | contig 11870 bp, 9 predicted proteins | sample MGYA00513041_ERZ506764 | MGnify/ENA metagenome assembly ERZ506764
TACTGAACAAGGTGTATTCGGAACGCTCCTGCCTTACATGTGTCCTCAACAATATGGCACCATCCTCGCTTCTTTATTCCAAACAGAAGTGTTTGCTTAACGGGACGAATCTGAAAGACTTCATACAAGTTTTGATTTGTTGCACGTAAACGAGAAGATAGACTCAGGTTCAGTCGATAGCGTTCCTTTTTTACTTCCATCCGGAATTCTGTATTTAAGTGTTGAATTCGTTCCACGGCAATCCCTTCTGTCCTGGATAATGTAAGTGATGTGGATACTTTATTGTTGAGGACACATTTTAAGGCAGGAGCGGTTCTGAATACACTTTGTTCTGAATGTTAGAAAAAGCCCAAACAGAAATCACTCACGATGCCTGTTTGGGCTTTTTCGTTACATTCATTCAAAGGGATGAAGAGGAGCGGGCCGGTGTCCGATGCAATAAAGTATCCATATCACGCCCTTATCCAACAAAAGTTTTTGCTTCATCACTCAGAATTCAAACATCTAAATACAAATTTAAACTTCTGCTCTCGCCATTGCATCCTTATAATCCTTCTGATCTGTAAAGATCTCATTCTTATAAGGATTCTTCTTCTGCTGTTTTGCTCTCTTAATAATTGCAGCCAGACAGATCACATTCGCTGCAAGTGCAATTACCGCGATCACACCCTGCATGGTTGGATTAGCACTTGTCGGTCTTACTGCTGCATCCATGAATCCGTCAGAATACAGAGCCGGAATTACTGAGAAACGGCTTGCATCCTGGAATAATGGGAATACCTGAGCAAACATACACCACAGTGCCAGTGTATTCGCGCGGTTCTGGATCCAGCCACCCTTGTTCCAGAACATATTTGCAAATGTCGGAGCAAGAAGTAATGCAACACCACAGTAGAATGCATGTGTTGTCAGGTTATTGTATGTGTACTCAAAATTCCACAGATCATATGCAATAATGAAACACCATGTCATATCCGGCCAAAGCATATCATCATGTTTCTTGGATGTGTAGATTCCCCACCATCCTGTCATACAGAAGATATTCAGGATTCCGGCAATTCCGTTCACCCAGTTCCACCATCCTCCGTAGAGCCATACATTTTCTGAAGACAGCCACCAGCGGTCACCGAATTCTTTCATTGCCATGAATCCACGGATACCTGATTCAAAATCACTTACTACTGCAATCAGAATATTGATTGCAACGATTGCAAACGGGAATACTTTGAACCATTCTGTCTTACCAATTCCCCATTTGTATTTCAGCATCATAAAACCAATACACCCTGCTGTTGCAGCATACAATTTTGCATAATGGAACCAGCTTGTCATATGTACATAAGTATCGTTATTCAGTGCCCATTCTGCACCACTTGCTGCACAGATATAGATTGCGATGAAATACACTGTAAGTATAGCCGGAATAGCTCCAAAACAGATCAGTCCACCGATTTTTGTACGTCTTGCGAATTCATTTGCAAGAACAAGTCCGGCAAACACCAGTACCCACCCTAATAGCTTCCAACCGGCACCATCGCCATAAATTTGGAATAACATAATTATCCCCCTCCTTCTTTTAATTGGTTATACCAACCTATTGTTATCTTTTTAACATTATACTCTTCTTATTATTATGCGTCAATAAATGCACCTGTTTCTCCTATTTTTCAGCACTTTATAATAAAATATCTCTCCGTATTTTTGTATTTTTACAATAGATTTGCGTTTTGGCATCTGGTATGACCACAGCCACATCATTTTCTTTCTGACGATTCAGAAAATTCATTTAAGCATTCTTATTTTTGAGTTATCTAACAATTCAATATTCATTTTATTCTGTTTTATGCGTACTTTTCTTGATTTTTTTCATGTTTTTGCAAGAATACATATATATTTCTTGCAAATTCCATCTCGACTGTTTATAATTACATTAAAATGCATTATCAAGACACTAGAAAACATATATGTATTGTGAGGATGAAAACTATGAATTCAAATGATATATTAATTGCAAACACTGACGATCTGCGCAGTGATATGGACTATTTAGAGAAAACACTTTTGAAAGGACACCGCATTGATCCGAATCTTTATGAAGAATATGATGTAAAACGCGGACTTCGTGATTCAACCGGCCGAGGAGTTCTTACCGGACTGACTGAAGTATCCGATGTCTGTGGATTTGATGTTATAAACGGACGTAAAATTCCTGCTGAAGGTGGACTTTACTATCAGGGAATCAATGTCAATGACCTTATCAACGGTCTGAAAGGCAAACGTTTTGGATTTGAGGAAACAACTTTCCTGCTCCTTTTCGGACGTCTTCCAAAAAAAGATGAATTAAAGCATTTTCTGAAAGTTTTATCTGAATTAGAAGATCTAAGCGGACGTTTTGTTCGTGACGTTGTCATGAAGGCCTCAAGCTCTAACATCATGAACGCACTCCAGCGCTGTGTTCTTACTTTATATACATATGATGAGAACCCGGAAGATATTTCTGTTGAAAATGCACTGCGTCAGGCTCTTGAACTTATTGCAAAGCTTCCACTGATCGCAGTATATTCTTATCATGCATACAGACATTTCCGTAAAGATGAGACACTTCTGATCCGTAATCCGGAGAAAGGCCGCTCTCTTGCCGAAAATATTTTGTACATGCTTCGTCCGGATGGACAGTATACAGAACTAGAAGCCAAGGTTCTTGATGTTGCACTGATTCTTCATGCAGAACACGGCGGTGGTAACAACTCCACTTTCACTACACATGTTGTTACTTCTTCAGGAACAGATACATATTCAGCAATTGCTGCTTCCATCGGTTCTCTGAAAGGACCTCGTCATGGTGGTGCAAACCTGAAAGCGCAGGGGATGTTTGATGATATTAAGAAGTCTGTCAAAGACTGGACTAACGAAGATGAGATTCGTGAGTATCTCCGCCTGATTCTTGATAAAAAAGCCTTTGATAAGACGGGACTGATCTATGGAATGGGACACGCAGTCTACACAATCTCCGACCCAAGAGAAAAGATTTTGAAGAGCTATGCACAGAAGCTTGCTTCTGAAAAGGGATTTGACGATGAATTCGCACTTTATGACCGCGTAGAAAGAATCGCCGGTGAAGAGATCATGACACACAGAAAGATGCTGAAACCTGTCTGTGCTAACGTTGACTTCTACAGCGGATTTGTTTATACAATGCTGAATATTCCAGAAGAGCTTTTCACACCACTCTTCGCGATTGCGCGTATCACCGGGTGGAGTGCACATCGTCTGGAAGAACTGTTAAATGCCGGTAAGATCATCCGTCCGGCATACAAATATGTTGGGCAGCATACAGAATTCCATGAACGTGATGACAGAAATTAATTATTTGATACCTGATTATTATTCTAAGTTCACCTGCATCGCCGACCGCTGTCCGATCACCTGCTGCCAGGAATGGAAGATTGGCGTCGATGCAGATACGAACCGTAAATGGAAGAAACTCCAGGCTCCGGAAACCGTACCTGAACAAAAGAAAAATTTAAGCGCTTATACGATTAAAAAAGATGGACAGCGTGTGATAGGCCTGGACAGTGATCATCGCTGTCCATTCCTTAACTCTGAGAAGCTCTGCCGCCTTGTTGTTGCTTACGGCGACAAAGTCCTATCAGAAACGTGCACTACATTTCCACGAGAGGAGCATCGCTTTCCGACACATAACGAGAAAATGCTGATGCCTTGCTGCCCTGCAGTGATTGACCTGTGGAACAAACAGAAGTCCCTGCATTTCCCAAATGTATCAGACACTTTGTCCGATACTGGCGATACAGATACTTCTGTCCTTTTCCTCTTGCGTGAAAAACTACTCAATCTTTTAGATGATTCTTCCAGAACAATCGAAGAAGAACTTTTGGAAAGCTTCTATATTCTTCAGGAATTATACCAGCATCAGCCATTAACAAAAGAACTGTTAGAAGATTATTTTTCTGATAGCACAGTGAGAGAACTTGGAAATGCGATCTCAGATATAGACCTTCCACCTTTGGATCTGATCAGTGAATGTAACGAACTGTTACAAGATCTTTCCGTAAACTATCAAAAAGAAGGGCTCTATCAGGATACTCTGAATCCAATTCTTGCTTTGGCGGAAGAAATATCAGAAGCCCTTTCGGACAGTACTGGAAATCCTGATGATACTAAAGCTTACGAATCCACTTTACTGGAACAATGGGAACAATTCACAGAATACTTGAGCCCTTACGAACCACTGCTTCGCAATTTCCTGCGCAACGAGATTTTCTCCGATCTCCTGCTTCCTGACAGTGACCTGGAAAATGTACTGGTACAGATGCAATGGATTGCCCTTGAATATGCATCAATCCGCCACAGCATTTTCTTAAGATGGATGCTGGATGGCACAGACGCAAACGTTTCTGAAATTTCTTACGAAACGTTGAGACAATATCTTGTGATCATTACACGAATGACCGGATATGAAACAGCGGATATTTATGAATATCTGGAAAACAGTTTCGAATCCCTCTTATGGGACTGGGGCTACTTTGCATTAATTATAGGAAACTAAAAAAGGATTATGTGATTGGCACAAGTACTTTTTGCCTTTTACATAATCCTTTTTTCAGAGTTATCACAAACTATCTCATGCAAATATACACAACATACACTGCATAAAGAAGTAACATGATAATACCTTCTTTTCTATTAAGTTCTCTTTTCGTCCATGCCATGATCCATCCAATAACACTGAACACGATCAGCACTGCAATATCAATGATATTTTCTGTCAAAAATGCGACCGGTGAAATTGCTGCCGCAATACCAAGCACCATGAAAATATTAAAGATATTGGAACCGATTACATTTCCAAGTGCCATATCCACCTCACCTTTTTTTGCTGCTACAATCGATGTAACCAGCTCCGGAAGGCTTGTTCCAAACGCAACTACAGTAAGACCAATCAGAGTCTGACTGATTCCAATTGCCGCCGCAACTGTACAAGCACCGTCTACTACCCAGTCACTTCCGACCGCAATCGCTACTGCGCCGAGAAGAATGTAAATCACACTCTTTCCCATAGACATTTCCTGAATCTCCTCCGCTTCCAGAAGATACTCTTCCTCTTCCACTCCCGGCTCCACATTTTTCTCACGAGATGTCTGTGCTGAGCGGATCATGTAGAGGATAAACGCCAGGAATAAGATAATAAATACAACTCCATCTATATGTCCCAGTGACATTCCGGCTGCACCAAGAATCAGAAGCAATACCGCACACAGAATAGATATCGGAAAATCAATCTTTAACGTATTAATCTGAACTGCCACGGAAGTAAAAAGCGTGCAGGCTCCGACTACAACCATGAGATTGAAAATATTAGATCCTACCGCATTACTGACTGCAAGTGCATTGTTTCCCGTAACTGCTGCCGTCACACTGACCGCAGTCTCCGGAAGGCTCGTCCCCATCGCCACAATCGTCATTCCGATGATCAGTGACGGAACATGATACCGTCTTGCGATACTGCTACACCCCTCAACAAATGCATCTGCACCTTTTACAAGAAACACAAATCCAATAATTAAAAGTACCACTGCAAATGGCACACTTTGAAACAAATCACTCATCTTTTATTTCCTTTCTGCTATACTATATTCAACCTCATTTTATGCTAATCCAGACAGATGCTGGATCAAAATCCTAACACCTAAAAGCACCAGGATGATTCCACCAACCAGTTCTGCCTTATGTTTATATTTCCCACCAAAATAATTTCCAATCACTACACCAACAATAGAAATAATCATTGTCGTAATTCCGATGATCGTAATTGCCTCAAGAATCGGTGTGTCCAGAAATGCAAATGTGATTCCGACTGCCAGCGCATCGATACTCGTCGCAACGGCAAGTACAAACATATTTCTATGATCCAACGGCTGATCTTTTACTTCAACAATATCTTCTTCGTTCCATTCTTTTACTGCCTCCAGAATCATTTTCCCACCGATAAAGCCAAGCAGAATAAATGCGATCCAGTGATCAATACTTGTAATATACTTTTGGAACTGAATTCCAAGAATCCATCCCACAAGCGGCATTAATGCCTGGAACCCTCCAAAATACAATCCGATCACTACCGCCTGTTTCTTATTCAGCTTCTTCATTCCAAGGCCCTTACAGACAGACACTGCGAATGCATCCATCGCAAGCCCGACCCCCATCAACAAAAGCTCGATAAATAGTGCCATGTTTCTCCTCTTTTCTTTTTTCTTCTGTATCTGTTCCACTACAATTACAGTGCGCATCCTGAGCGGAGCGTTTTTTATATATTAGGAAAGGACTTTCCTAATATATAAAAACAAAGAGACCCACGTATGTTCTATGATAAGAGAACCGCTACTTGATATAACAAGCTTATCCTCTTATTTTTAAAACATACATGAGTCTCATTCTTTAAGATTTGCCAGGTGATCAGTTCAAGTGCCTTCTCACCGGTATGTTGACAAATCACATTTTCATGCGAACTACTCCCTCACGGAATATATTTAATTTATCTTTCGGCTCGGTTCGTCTCATGGACAACTGCCTCACTGACACATCGTTTCTTACTATAACGAATGAATTCTGTTTTGTCAATAAATTTTATCATTTATTCCCAGACGATTTATTCCTAGACATTTCATTGGTGTCACAGTAACAGCTTTCCCCATTAGAAAAGCAGCATTCCGATTCCTCTCGTGATGATTGCCACAACCCATGCGATCAGACACTGCCAGAATACCATTCCGACAGCCCATTTTGCACCAAGCTCACGCTTTACTGATGCGACCGCTGCAACACACGGTGTATAAAGCAGACTGAATACAAGCAAAACACCTGCTGACAATGGAGTCAGTACGGATGCAATTCCACCTCCGAACAATACCTCAAGTGTAGATACTACACTTTCTTTCGCCATAAACCCACTGATCAGTGCTGTACAGATTCTCCAGTCTCCCAGTCCAAGCGGACGAAGGATTGGAACAAGTGCACCCGCAATCATAGCAAGAATACTATCTGCTGAGTTCTCCACAAGGTTCAGATGCAAGTCAAAACTCTGCAAGAACCATACAACAATCGTTGCCATCAGAATAACTGTAAATGCTTTCTGTAAGAAATCTTTCGCTTTCTCCCAAAGAAGCTGTGCCACATTCTTCGCACCTGGCAGACGATAATTCGGAAGTTCCATAACAAATGGTACCGGTTCTCCTTTAAACAGAGTTCCTCGATAAAGGAATGCGATTAAAATTCCAACTACAATTCCAAGCACGTACAGACCCGACATGATCAGTCCGCCCTTACCCGGGAAAAATGTACTTACGAAGAATGCATAAATCGGAAGTTTTGCTGTACAGCTCATAAACGGTGTCAGAAGGACCGTCATCTTACGGTCTCTTTCACTGGTCAATGTTCTTGTTGCCATAACTGCCGGAACTGTACATCCGAATCCGATCAACATCGGCACAATGCTTCGACCGGAAAGACCGATCTTACGAAGCAGTTTATCCATTACAAATGCCACTCGCGCGATATATCCACTGTCTTCCATCATAGAGAGGAAGAAGAACAAAGTAACGATAATCGGAAGAAAACTAAGCACGCTTCCTACTCCTGTAAAGATTCCGTCGATCACAAGACTTCGGATTGCATCATTTACATTGAGTGCGATCAGTCCCGCCTCAGCCATTCTTGACAACTGATCAATTCCCATTTCCAGAATTCCTTGCAGAAATGCACCGATTACATTAAATGTCAAATAAAATACAAGCACCATGATTCCGATAAAGCATGGGATCGCTGTATATTTTCCTGTCAAGATTTCGTCTATCTTCTCACTTCTGACACGTTCTTTACTCTCTTTCGGTTTTACAACCGTCTGCTCACAGAGACGTTCAATAAAATCGAATCGCATATCTGCGATTGCCGCACTTCGGTCAACCTCACGTTCCGTCTCCATCTGCTGTACAATATGTTCAAGCATATCCAACTCATTCTGATCAAGCTTTAACTGTTCTAAGATCAGCGGATCCCCCTCGATTGCCTTCGTTGCGGCAAAACGTACCGGAAGCTTTGCTTCTTCTGCATGGTCTTCAATCAGATGAATCACTGCATGGATACATCTGTGGACCGCACCGTCATGATCACTTTTATCACAGAAATCCTGACGCAGCGGACGCTCCTGGTATTTTGCCACATGAAGTGCATGACGTATTACTTCATCCACACCTTCGTTCTTCGCTGCCGAAATCGGAATAACCGGAACTCCAAGCAGTGCTTCCATTGTATTCACATCGATAGATCCATGATTTCCAATCACCTCGTCCATCATATTCAAAGCTACTACCATCGGGATATCCATTTCAAGAAGTTGCATTGTCAGATAGAGATTTCGCTCAATATTCGTTGCATCCACAATATTGATGATTGCTTTCGGATGTTCATTCAACACAAAATTTCTTGAAACAATCTCCTCACTGCTGTATGGAGACATTGAATAAATTCCCGGAAGGTCTGTTACATTCGTATTCGGATAACCTTTGATTGTTCCATCCTTACGGTCTACTGTTACTCCTGGGAAGTTTCCTACATGCTGATTTGCTCCTGTGAGCTGATTAAACAACGTTGTCTTTCCACAGTTCTGATTTCCTACCAGGGCATAAGTAAGCACTGTTCCATCCGGTAACGGATTAGCATCTTCTTCAGAATGATACTTTCCTTCTTCTCCAAGTCCCGGATGATCTACCGGTTTCAAACGTTCTCCACGGGAATGGCTGTTTGTTCTCTCGCTGATTTCCTCAACTTCAATCTGTTCTGCCTCTGCAAGACGAAGTGTCAGTTCATATCCATGTACCTGCAATTCCATCGGGTCTCCCATCGGTGCAAACTTTACCACCGTAACTTCCGCACCCGGAATCATACCCATATCCAAAAAATGCTGTCGTAACGCACCGGAAGCCCCAACTGTCCTGATCACAGCACTCTTTCCAATCGCTAATTCTTTTAATGTCATTTTTTTTATCATCCTCTTTAGCTTATTGCGATTTTTTATCAATTAGTTATACAAAACTAGCTTATTCCAGGATGTTGGATTTGTCAATAATTATCATTTACAAAATGCTGTAATAAAAAAAGAAATGCTTTATTCCCTCTTATATTTTGGGAAATAAAGCATTTCTTTTTTCATTATATAGCAGCCTCTCGTTTTTTCAGTGGCACATAAACGATTCTTCTGACAAAAATAAAGCAAATCACCTGCAGGATGATCGTAATGATCCAGGATACCGGATAGGAAATAAACAAAATCTTCAATGATCTGAATCTTGGAAATATTCCAAAGATCCAGACGATTCTCGTTCCGACTGTTCCGATTACGGAAAGTATCATCGGCACAATTGATTTTCCCATTCCACGAAGAGATCCCGGGAACAGATCCATCCATCCGCACAGAAAATAAGTAACTGTTGTATATAGAAGAATCTCCATACCACAGCTGATAACCTGAGGATCATCAGTATAAATCTTCAAAAGCTCCGGTCCAAAGAGATACGCACCTCCACCAAGAATTAATGCAATCGTTGTGGAAAGAATCAGGCAGTCAACTAAGACTCTGTCCATTCGTTTCCATTTTCCGACTCCGTAATTCTGGCTTGTAAAACTCATACATGCCTGTGTCACTGCATTGATCGATGCATATAAAAATCCAAAAATGTTATTCGCTGCCGTATATCCTGCCATCGCCACGGATCCGAAAGAATTGACCGATGACTGCAGAAGTACATTTGAGAAATTGATCACAGTACTCTGAATTCCTGCCGGAATTCCAACCTGAAAGATCTGTCCTAAATATACTTTTTTTATCATTAGCTTCGAGAAGCGAAGCTGATAACTGCTGTCTGATTTATACAGGCAACGCAATACCAATACACACGATACAAACTGTGCTGTTACCGTTGCAATTGCAACGCCCGCTACTCCTAAATGAAAAGCAATTACAAGTAAAAGATTTAAACATGCGTTAATCACACCTGCTACGATCAAAAACAAAAGTGGTCGTTTCGTATCTCCAACCGCTCTTAAGATTGCCGCTCCGTAATTATATAACATAAAAAACGGCATTCCCAGGAAATAGATCTTCATATATAGTGTCGAAAGATTGATCACATTATCCGGTGTTCCCATCAACTCAAGTGCTCCTCTGGAAAAGAACAATCCAACTAATGCCATCACAACTCCGCTTATAATCGCAAATGTAATCGCTGTGTGCACCGTCTCCGACATCTCTTTCTCGCGCCCTGCCGCATAGAACCTGGCTGCAAGCACATTTGCTCCAAGAGATATTCCTATAAATAAGTTTGTAAATACATTGATCAGTGCTGTGGTTGATCCGACTGCTGCCAGTGACTCACTTCCACTGAATCTTCCTACCACAACAATATCCACTGCGTTAAATGCAAGCTGCAGAATTCCAGATATCATCAGCGGAATTGAAAAAGAAATCAGCTTATTCATGATCGAGCCATTGCACATATCAATTTCAAATCTGTTTTTTTTCTTTTCTGAATGCATAACTTTTCCTCATTCTATAAATTATTGTAACTGTTCAAACACTCTCTTAATGCTGTCATAATGAAGGAAGATTCCCTCCTTGGCAAAGTTTTCAATCTCCTCCTTAGTTGCGAACATATATCCATCTGTTTCTTCTGTCTGAAGTTTCAGATCATTCTCATCAATATCAAGCACAAAGCGATATACATCAACAAAATAATTATCACCCTCGCCCGGATTTTCTCGTTTATAAGTAAATACATATCCGCCTTCTGCATTAGAAATATCTAATCCTGTCTCTTCTCTCACTTCACGGCATACCGCTTCCTCAGAAGACTCTCCTGCCTGCGCTGCACCGCCGGATACTTCCCACCAGCCCGGTGCCCACGCTTTTGTCATTACACGTTTCGTGATCAGATATGTTCCATCCGGTCTTGCCACAACTCCAAGCACTGTCAGATGGTATTCCCCATCCTTTAAGCACCAGTCATTTCGCTTCATTGTTCTTCCGGTCGGCCGTTTCTCTGCATCATAAATATCCCAATATTCCATGATATTTTCTCCTCGTCTTATCTATCTCACATTTTTCATTTTTCTTTCTTATCATACATTTTTAGAAAAAAGCTGTAAAGTCTTTGGCAAATATTTTCCATTAGACTTTACAGCTTTCACTATCATTCGTTATTTACTTCTATCTCAGATAATATGTCATTTCATGCCATTCTTCTCCACCCCAGACAGAATCTGACATTCCCAGATCTACAAACCCAAATCTTTTATACATCTCTACTTTTTCATCCAGGCAGGTAAGAACAATTTCTTTTCTTCCCTTTTCTTCTTCTCTTTGCAGATAACATCTTACAATCTCTCTTGCCAGACCTTGACCTCGATACTCCGGTAATACATCTAAGCCAAGGATCATAACTTTCTTTCCTTTTGGATTATTCAAAGATGCATCTGTAAAAAATTCATCTCGGAATTTTTCTTCGTCCGTTGCAATTCCATTCAAAAATCCTGCTAACTTCCCAGTTGTTTTATCTACCGCAACTAAAAACAATTCTGGAGTCACACCGATTCGCTCCTTCATGTGTTTCTCAGAACATGCTTCATTTGGCGGGAAACAAATTTTCTCAATCAAGACTGCCTGATCTGCCTCTTCCTGTCTAATATCCCTGAATTCAAATCTTTCTAAAATTCTACTGTTCACTTCAATCTGTCCTTGCATTTTCTTATCTCCTAGTATAATAATGATGTAGTCAATCAAGACTACTTGGTTAATAAGTTTC
>ERZ506764.1652-NODE-1652-length-11786-cov-5.328020_pt1 | contig 11786 bp, 8 predicted proteins | sample MGYA00513041_ERZ506764 | MGnify/ENA metagenome assembly ERZ506764
CAGAGCGAAAGCCAAAATGCGAATAAGACACTAACTGGAGGAGCAGCCCAGAAAAATGATTCTCATTATATCGAATTACTCGCTGCATGTGCAGCTATGGATTTTCTGAATAGCAATGAAGATACGCTTCAAGAAGATAAAAACAATTATAAAACAGAATATCTGTATCGCGCAGTTGGTGATAATGATAAGTTCGATTTCCAAGATTTCGTAGGTAAAGATCGACAAACTGAGTTTGCAAAAAAGCTTGGATGCCTTGTTGCATTTGCCTTGTTTAACAATGGTAATGATGATTTTGTAGAAAAGGCACGGTCTGGCGAGGATAAGGAAATTGTCGGCTTTGAAGAAATAGATCTTTCTCAGGTTAAATATCTAAAAGATTATTTCCGACTGTTTTTTGCTCGTATGATCGAAGGTGGCTCTTTGGAAGAGGGATGGCTTCGTCAGTTACATCGTTCCGCCGGAGGTGGAGATAAGTTTCTCCTTAATTCCAAACTTTTTGCACCTCAAACAAAGAAAGAACTCATGAAACTCGATTGGAATAAGAATCTTTACCGAAATGAAGGCATCGGCAAAGATAATAAATACTCAACCGGTTTAATTGGTAGCAAGTTTAATAGTTTTAAGAAAATGTTCTTACAGGAACTACACAGCGATAGTAGCAAAGGTATTACAAATCGTGGTGAACAACTATATAAGCTTATCTACGATACACTAACAAAACTTTATAATTTCAACTAATATATATAGGATATGTCAAAAGCACTTCTAATACAGAGTTACACAACTCTAACTACCGGCGTACAGGGAGACTGGAATGCGTTGAATATGGCTAATTCCTATATTCAAGGTATCCAAACAGGTGACATTCTTAGCAGTGTCAATGCCCAAACGTTGAATGCTCTAATTTCAGGTGTTCCTTCACCTTGGGCAAGAGCTAAGTTATTTAAATATGCCCTTGATACAATTAACAATCCCAATCCGAACATAGACAATGGCGGATTATTGAATTTTTATCAGATATTACATGGAGAATGGCGTGGCTTATTAGCGACAATTGCTTTATATCCTGATAGAATCAAATTCTCAGCCCCTGTTTATATGAATGTCAAAGGTGACGATTATGATATTGCATCTGCTTTTGGGCGAATGTTGTTTGACGACAAGGATATTTGGTGCAACCAATTGGATCTTGCGAAAAATCCGGATGCTCAACCATTCATTCATTTAATATATTATCGTAATCAACTTGTTGGAGGAACTTCTCCTCTTACCGGTGTCTTTACAGGAGTAAATTACACTAATTTAGGCGATTCTGCTTCTGATATTAACTGGTATAGAAATGGTAAATTTGAAGACCCGACTCGTTATCTCACTCCTCAGCAGCTCCAAAAGGTTTATCTATTTATAAAGAATCTAAATCAGAATCTTGCTCAGTTTGAGAGTATGATAAACTCTTATCGTAACGGTAAAAAAAACATTGCCTTATCCGGTTTTAAGGGGATGGCGAGAGATTGGGAAAACGAGCTTGAAAAAAAAGGAAACAGTTTACGAACAGTGGGACCAGTGGCTCGATATGGAACTTTACAGCCCCCCTTTATGGGATTGTTTAAAAGCGATGTTCCAGTATACCTAAAGCCTGATTTTACTTTTACTTATGTAAATGATGGAGATTATCAAACTATTGGAGATATACAAGAACTTCTTAGTTCGGACGAATATGTTGTCGGCTGGATTGAACCTCAAACTCAACGTCCGAAACTTTCTGATGCTCCCGTTTACTATCTCCAAGTAAAAGATATTGAAACAGGAGATGTTGCGTACTTTAGCGTACCTCTTTCCGAAAAAGGAATTGATATATTCAAAAATAAGCTTGACACTATTTTGGAATATGGTGGCAATGCTAATACTAAACTTACCGCGCATATTACTGATGCCGGGATGCTTTCAGTTTCTTTTGTTGTGGAAATTGATGGTGAAAGTGTAACGCTTAATGATCGTGAATACAAAATTCAATGGGTTCAAAATCAAGGGAAAGTTATTGCTTGGCCTAATTTTATCTCAGAAAAGTGGAACAAATATTATCTTTTCTCTGAATACACAGATGGAGATACAGAACAATTCTTCCCATTTTTTAAAATTGGCGGAGAAATTGTAAAAACCATAGATGGAAATTTTCTTACTTCAAGGTATGTTACTACTCCAGAAGAAGAAAAACGAGTTGATATTAAACAATTAGCGACCTATCCTTCTGGGCAAAGCGACAATCTTCCTAAATACAATATCATATCATCCAATAAACCTATTTGCGGATTATCTGCAATAGTTAAAATTGCAGGTAAAAATATGGGTGCTGGCTATTTGATGTTGCGTCAAGATCTTATTCGAGATTTGACAACAGTAGGAACAAACAGCGAAGCTGTTGTGGGAATAGATTTTGGTAGTAACAATACTTGCATGTATTATAATACACCAAATCGAGGAACAAATCCTATTAACTTCGGTAACTATCGCGCAGTTCTTGTTGGAAGAGAGAATAATAATCCAAAGGCAATCGCTGAAAATAACGAGCTTCTTTTCTTTACCAATTTCCCTTCAGAGAATGGGCAGTTAAAATCATGGCTTCATGAACACGATTCTCGTTATGCTGGCTCCAATCAGTCTTCGGAAGTTGCTGGTGGCGTTCCTGTGAATCGTCCGAATGTAAGAGTACAGGAAATGAACGAATTTGAAATTAAAACACAAGCAGGGATACTTCATTACAATATGAAATGGCTTGATGATGATAAGGGGAGAGAAAAAAAACGAGCCTTTTTGAAATCAGTTTGGCTTCAGGCATGTGCGTTTCTTTATACAAACAGAGTGCATCCTGAAGAAATATTCTGGAGCTATCCTGGATCTATGATGACTTCTGACCGAGACGAACTGGAAGGAATTTTCGAGGATCTTTGCAAGATTACTCCTTTTGGACGTAAACCTGAATTAGCAAATAAATTGTTCACCGAAGCTGAAGCCGTATGCAGCTATGCAATGTCACAAGAATTTGGTTTGAACAGTAATAATATGTTTCTTGGCATTGATGTAGGAGGCAGTACAAGTGATATTCTTCTCATTGCGAAGAATCCACAAAACAACAACAAATACTCTCTGTTCAGAGAAAGTTCTGTGAGACTTGCCGCTGGTGTATTCTTTGACGCTGTAAAAAAATCGGAGCAGTATCGACAAGCTCTTGTTGATTTTCATGAAGGACATGACACTGCTGTATATGTAGAAAACATCAAAGAAATCATAGAGCATCCAGACAAAGCACCATACTATCTCAATAGTATATTTGACCAACTCAAAGATCAAAATGACTATGATGCTTTCTATGCATCTTTAAGTTCAAATGCAAAATTTGTATTTACAATACCCGCTTACGTTTGCGGCTTGCTTTTGTTCTATTCGGGCATGTTGATAGGGAAAACTATTAAACTCAATAGATTAGGCAATATAGATCGAGTTGAACTTATGCCATTTGGTAAAGGTGGCAGATTGTTCCACTGGCTTCGCCATGCATCAAGTACACGTACTACAAATGAATATTATAATAGTTGTGTCAATGCGGGGCTTCAGTTGATAATTCCTGATAAAACCATCAGTGTTAAATATCACGAGGAGATTGAGAATGACAATAAGACAGAAGTTGCTCGTGGTCTTTGTGAAAACAATGAACTTACCATTGTTGACGGTCTAAATGATTGTGATATATGTGGTGAAGCCGGTGTACGTTTTATAAAAGACGGTAACACAAATTTCATTGCTCCTGATGATGAAATCAGCGGAGAACAGTTCTCTGATGACATGAGCAACTTCGATTTCTCTGGAGTTCAAAACTTTGAGAAATTCATGGATATATTTATTAAATTCGTGAGTAAAGACACAAAATTATATCAGCGGGCAGAAGATTCTTTAAGAGATGAGATCAGTGAACTTCCTACTCGTATAATCTCGTTCTGTACAAACGACCAAGAATACAAGAAGGCTTCTAAGAATAATAAAAATGGTGAGGGATTTCATTACCATCAACCTATTATTATTGCAGAAGGAGCATGTTTCTTAAAGTCTCTCATTTCAAAAGTCTTCAATCAGTAACAATAGTAATTTATGAAATCACTGTCCTTATATATTGACAAATGGTTTATTACAGTTGCCATCAACTATGATGGCAATGTGATGCCATTGTCTCTTCCTAATGGAGAGGATAGGATTTGGCTTTATTTTCATGAGGATATAGCCAACAGCAGAATTGAGTACGGTAAAGCTTTTGAAAATAATTATAGAGATAAGCTTCCGCACTATTTTGGTGACATATTCAATCTTATTGAAGAAGGAGATCGTCATTTCACTCGTTATGAAAGACGACAAGAGGAGATGCGCAATATCTTTAAGGTTGCAGGAATTTTCAATCATATTCATCAAGCTATGGATGAATATGGTGCTATAGATACATATATTTCTTTCTCTTCTGATATTCCTGATGTAGCTCGGTTGCGTTTTATCGAAGAACTCGAAGAGGCTAATTTCAAGGTAGTTGAAAGCGTAGCACGTGTATCTCATCTTGCTTTAGAGGAATGCAAGAAACGTAATGTTTTCACAAATTATGGTACATATCTTGTCCTTGTAGCCACTAACGACAATTTCCATTTCTCTCTTTATGAGAACAAAGGTAATATATTCCTTCGCAAGAATGAAGGAACCTTACCTGGTCATGGTTTTGATGTACGCCGTAGAGCTTTAATCGAAACTATTGTTGAAAATATCAACAAAAACACCAAGTTGTTAAAAAGTCGTGAGGAAATTGACTTGGAGTGTGTAAGGCAAAATCGATTTGCTTCTGTGTGGCTTGATAAAATAGCAAAAAGCAAACCATATATGCCAGTAGCATTTGACGGAATAACCTTTGCTGTTGCTCCTAATAATCCGGCAATAGTGCAGATTTTTCCCAATATGCTGGATAGTCGTACTACTGGAATAGTGGAAGATATGGTACGTAAAATAGCCGATTTTGTAAAAGAGAATCAGTTACAACCACACGAAATAGAGGGTATCGTATTTATTGGAAACACCTTTACAAACCAGACTTTTGCAAGAGCCATTAACAATCGCTTTATTGTTGATGACGATAAAATCGTGATTTATAGAGAAGAAGAACTCCCCAAAGTGGTTAGTGTCTATTCTCAGATAGATTGCAGCCAATTTAAAGGTGCCACAGCAGAATTCATGAATGATGCCAAAACCCAGGAGATTCTAAATAAGCAGGCAAAAGAAGAAGAAGAGAAAAGGCTTAAAGCAGAAGCAAGCGCTCGACGTCAACAAGAACTTATTGATAGTCAAAAGAAGGCAGAACAAGAATATAGCAATGCGGTAGAGAATATTGAACGCCATGAGAGTGTTCATAACTATGAGGAAATGCTTGAATGGGCAGAGATAGCTCTTGCCAATAGACCTGATGATGAATTTGCAAAGGAAAAGGCAGCATTAGCTCGTCAGCTTCTTGCTGATCAAAAAGCGGCAAACAAGCAATTTAACACGGTTCTGCAACGTGCTAAAACAGCTTTTTCTGAAGAACGATGGACTGATACTGTTTCACAATGTGAAATGGCACTTGAACTTAGACCAAATTCAGATGAAGCTTCTCGTCTTAAAATAGAAGCATTGCGCCGAATGGAGATAAAAGAAAAAGTTCAAACTTTATTAAATCGTGCTGATGTATTCTTTGCGCAGAAGTTATTTACAGAAGCTCTTCGAGAAGTAAGCAAAATACTCGGCCTTGACCCTTCAAATCATGATGCGAAAGAGATAGAAAGGAAGATTTCAGAGGTTAATGCTCAACATGAGAAAGTAATCAATAATCTTATTGCCAAACTCAATGAAACAGAGGTGGGAAAAGACTATACTTCCGCAATCAATATTTGCGAATCACTTATAGAAGAAGATTCAACAAATATTCGTAAGTGGACAAGTAAAAAGGAACGCTTAATTTCTAATCAAAAAGAGCTTGAAGAAACCAAGCAAAAACTTGATGAACTAAGGCAAGATATTAACAGAGCCCATTTTGAAGAGGATTGGATTAAATTGAAATTGCTTTGCGAAAATTTCTTAAACATTGAGCCTAACCATGATATATCTCAATTCCTTGCAAAAGCAAAGAAACGCATAGAAGAAATAAAAGTAAAGGAAGCTAAAGAAAAAGCATTGGCAACTATCAATGGGCTAATCATTGATGGGTATATAAATGAGGCACAGAAGGAAATTGATCGGTTCGCTCAAAATTATCCTTCTGAACATTCTGTCGTAAAGGATTTGCGAAAAAAACTATTTTCGTTTGATCCAGACGGAGTTTCACAACAAAAGTCAAACAATCCTCCTCGTAAACCTATTGGGTTTAATAGTTCAAGCACGAACATTACAGGAGAAAATAATGACTTTTTTGAAACTACACCAAGTGAAGTTCATCCCTCAAGAAGAACCTCAACAAAGAAAGAGCCTAAAAAGGAATCTCCTAAAAAGGATTTTTTTGATAGTGCATTAACAACAAATTCAAAGAAAAGCGTACCAAAGCTTAACATTACAAATAATGACTTTAATTTTTAACAACTAAAATTAATTGCATATGGCAGAAGAAGTAAAACTCAAACGAAAGATCACCCTCCGCCGCAAACAGGAGGAAGCCGCATTTACATTTGGCGGCAAACTTAAGGTCAATCTCTATTGGACTTCGGATACAGACCTTGATCTTTGTCTGTTCTTCCGCAAGAAGGACAGTGGAGTCGGTGGCGTATTCTCAAACGAATATCGCCAAAAAAAGAGCGACTTGGGTTCTCTCGACAAGTTCCCTTTTATGCTCCACCTCGGAGATAACAAAGAGCCTGCGCCAGGAGGCGAAGAGAGTGAACAAATTAACATCGCAAAACTTGACGAAATTGATGAAGCGTTCGTTTGTATCGTCAACTATGGTGCTGCTATCGAAGGTGAAGATGTAACTTACGCTGAAGAAGGTGGTCGCATCGAAGTTAAGAGCGATAGCGGTGATTACCTTGAAGTGTTGGCTGATTCGGCAGATGAAGGGCATGTGTATTGCGTATGTTCAATCAAAAACAAAGGCGGTGAATTCGCACTAAAGAATGAGAGCAAAGTAATGAGTCTCAGTAAAGCATTCGACGAAATCCCCGGTTTTGCTCTCATTTGCGAGGACTAATGACTAACTCTGACGTAAAACTAAAACATAAGGTACAACTACGTAGAAAAGTAGAAGAACCTACAGATGAAAAGCCGATAGTTGATCCGGCACCGCTTTCTACACGAGAAACTTCCAAATCAAAAATGTGGATTTGGGTTCTTCTTGGAGTCGTTGTGTTGCTCATAATCGGATATTTCATTTTCACAAGGTCCGAAAATGCAGTTCAAACACCTATAGAAGTAGAAGGCACTTTTGTGCCGTCCAACACGAATGAATCAATAAAGGTTACTTCCGAAGAAACTAAAGGTACTGAACCTAAGTTATCAGAAGAAAATCACACCGATATAGAAGATTCTTCGACTTCTGTAACTCCAACTGAACCTGCTCCAACCACGTTACCTGTTAACACATCAGTTACAAATAATGTTTCTAATGATGTTGAAGCAGAAGCGATGAAAGTTATTCGTGGCGATTACGGCGTAGGCCAAGAACGCAAGAATAAACTTGGAGAGAAATATCAGACAATTCAGAACCGAGTAAATGAACTGAAGCACGAAGGGGTCTTTTAAGTACAACAAAGTTATAGGTGAGGAAGTGAAGTCTTATAAGATACTTCCTCACCTATATAATTAAAATATAAATGAGTATTATTGCAATTATAATCGGTCTTGTCATTTGGTTTGTTGTTCCTATACTAACTAATGACGCCTTAAAAAAGAAAGCTCATAAAAAAGCTGTTGCTATGTTGTGTCGCATTATCGGCATAACAATTATTGCAGTATCTGTAATAAACTATGTTATATCCCTATTTTCATGAAGCAAATGAGTAAATTTGTCATACTTGCATTATTGTTTTTGGGTATTCTTGAAACTGGCTGTAGTAACAATGGTACATCAACGAAAAAACAGGATGCAACAAGATTCTCAAAAAATCAAGAGGATCTTATGGAAAAAGGGTGGTACATACCCAAATCCGCTCCAGTAGGAGAACTATCCTCTAAATATGGCATTAAAAGCAAATTTGGGCAGCAAGACAATTATTTTGACATTGAAGTTGGACATGGCTGTGATGTCGCTATAAAAATCGTCAGCCGAGCCAATGATCAGTGTATTCGTTATGTATTCATCCCGGCAAATACTACTGCAAATATTCAGATGATTCCTCAAGGACAATACTATCTAAAATTGACCTATGGTAAAGATTGGATGGAATACGATAATGGTGATGGTACTATTGATGGAAAATTTACATCAAATGTTTCCTACGATAAAAGTGTGGATGTGTTTGACTTTGGCAAAAAGAATTCGTCATCAGTAATCAATTATGTTCTTCAGATAAACATCAAAGAAAGTCTCCTCCAAAATAATTTCGAGACCATATCCATATCTGAATCCGAATTTAGAAAATAATTAAATAACAATCATATGTCTCAAAAACAATTTTACAAAGGCTTGACCGATGCAGAAGTGTTGGAAAGTCGCAAAAAAAATGGTGTGAACATACTCACGCCTCCTGAACAAGATCCGTGGTGGAAAGAATTTCTGGATAAATTTTCTGATCCGCTGATTATCATTCTGTTGGTTGCAGGTGTTTTGTCTATCGGAATCTCATTTTATGAATTTTTCGGTTTAGGACAGGACTGGAAAGTATTCTTTGAGCCAATTGGTATATTTGTCGCCATTGGTCTTGCCACTACGCTTGCTTTCATCTTTGAACAAAAAGCGAACAAGGCCTTTAAAATTCTCAATCAGGTAAATGATGATGAATTAGTTGAGGTCATGCGAAACGGCACTATGACTACCATTCCACGTAAAGATGTGGTTGTTGGCGACATTGTAGTTCTCAATACCGGTGATGAGATACCTGCTGATGGTGAACTATTGGATGCTGTTACGCTGAGTGTCGATGAATCAACCCTCACAGGTGAACCTCTTTGTGCTAAGACAACAGATGAAACTCATTTTGACAAAGACGCTACTTATCCCTCCAATCATGTTATGCGTGGAACTAAAGTAATGGAAGGTCATGGAGTTATGCGTGTACTCAAGGTAGGTGATGCTACTGAAATGGGTAAAGTGTTTGAAGAAGCGCAGATAGATGATTCTGTTAAAACGCCACTCAATGAACAACTAGATGGTCTTGCCGATTGGATTACAAATGTTAGTTATATCTTTGCGGGGCTTATCATTGTTGGTCAGCTAATTCATTTCCTCGGTTGGGGGGCATGGCAGGCATGGGCACTAATCGTCCCAGTAACTTTGTTCTTTTGGCTCGTTATCAAGAAATTTGAAGATTGGTCTAAAGCCAAATGTATTGTCACGATTGTAGGATTTTTCATTATTTTCTTTGCAATGGTGATTGGCGCATTCTCTATGCTTAATCCAGGAGCAGATAGCTCAACATGGTCACTTCTGCTTGCTCACACATTGAAGACATTGATGGTTGCTGTCACCTTGATTGTTGTTGCTGTACCTGAAGGTCTTCCGATGGCTGTAACCCTTTCGTTGGCATACTCCATGAACCGTATGCTCCAAACCAATAATCTTGTACGAAAGATGCATGCCTGTGAAACAATGGGTGCAACTACTGTTATTTGTACCGATAAAACTGGTACATTGACACAAAATCAAATGCAGGTTTACAAAACTAACTTCTTTGGTAAGCCTTCAAACGAGGTGCTCTATGAAGGTATTGCGGTCAATTCTACCGCCCAACTCGATTTATCTGGAGAGAAACCGCAGGTACTTGGTAATCCAACAGAGGGAGCACTGCTCCTTTGGCTCAAAGAGCGTGGAGCCAATTATCTTGATCTTCGCAATGGAGCAACGCGCCTTGAAGAATTACCGTTTACAACAGAGCGAAAATATATGGCTACTGTTGTAAAATCGGCAATAGGTAAGAATATTGTTTATGTCAAAGGTGCACCGGAAATTATTTTCGGTATGTGTAATAATACCAGTGGAGTAACTAAAGATGAAATAGATACTCAGTTATTGGGATACCAGAATCAAGCAATGCGTACACTTGGTTTTGCATATCAGGAACTTGGCGACAAAGATAACGCTATTGCAGACGGTAAAGTTGTTGCAAACAAACTGACATTCCTCGGTATTGTTGCTATTTCAGATCCTGTGCGTATTGATGTTCCTGCTGCTGTTGGTGAGGTAATTGATGCTGGCATTAAAGTGAAAATTGTAACTGGAGATACTCCGGGTACAGCAAAGGAAATAGGTCGTCAAATTGGTTTGTGGAATGACGAAACAGACACCGAACGTAATATTATAACAGGTCCAGAATTTGCAGCACTTTCTGACAAACAGGTAAAAGAGCGCGTATGTGATTTGAAAATCATTGCCCGTGCTCGCCCTATGGATAAAAAACGACTTGTAGAAGCTCTTCAAGCCAACAATGAAGTTGTCGCTGTGACCGGAGATGGAACAAATGATGCTCCAGCACTCAAGACCGCCCATGTCGGTCTGTCAATGGGCGATGGTACTTCTGTTGCTAAGGAGGCATCTGATATCACCATTATAGACAACTCGTTCTCCTCTATTGGTCGTGCTGTTATGTGGGGTCGCTCACTCTACAAGAATATCCAACGTTTCCTTCTGTTCCAGCTGACAGTAAATGTGGCAGCTTGTTTCCTTGTGTTGTTTGGATCATTTATGGGAACAGAATCCCCACTTACTGTAACTCAAATGTTGTGGGTAAATCTCATTATGGATACTTTCGGAGCGATGGCACTCGCATCTTTACCTCCTTCTCGCAATGTGATGGATGAGATCCCTCGTGACCGTAATGCCTCAATTCTTACCAAATCGATGATGTCGGAACTTCTTGCTGTTGGTTTCCTCTTCTTTGTCATTACTCTCGGCTTCTATTGGTTATTCAACCATGCTGATGTTACATCAATTCTCCAGATGTTTAATGCTCAGGTCGGTGGGGATTCGTCTATGACAGCATATGAAGCCACTTTACTCTTCTCAATTTTTGTTTGGACACACTTCTGGTATATGTTCAACGCACGCAGTTTTGAGACCAGAGAAAGTGTATTCCGACTGAAAATGAGTCAAGGTTTCTGGACTATCGTCGGCCTTATTGTTATCGGTCAGTTATTCATTACTGAAATAGCATATGAGTTCTTTAACGTTGAGCCGATGCTTCATACTCTTGACTGGAACTTTAATCCCTCAGGGGCACTCGACTTACTTATTATTGTAGTGGCATCATCTCTCGTCCTTTGGATTCGTGAAGCTTACAGATTTATCAAAAAATAAGTCACAAATTCAGATAGCGCATCGGATTATAAATTCGGTGCGCTATCTCCTTCAAATTATAAAATATGAAGATAACTGGATTTTCATTTTCTTGTAAACGAGCCCTTGGCATAACACAAGCCAAACAACAATTTGTACGAAAGACAGGCATTTCAACTTCTAGGGCTGGATTGGAGCGCAAAATAGGGAAATATCTTTAGAGAATAAAGTAAATTCACACGTTGACAATCGCATTTTAGCTAAGATAAACACTATCATATCAAAGCTTTATTGGATAATTGCAAGA
>ERZ506764.1671-NODE-1671-length-11682-cov-5.236260_pt1 | contig 11682 bp, 7 predicted proteins | sample MGYA00513041_ERZ506764 | MGnify/ENA metagenome assembly ERZ506764
GTCAAAATCATTGCCGACGCGGGCTTTGCCAAGGCACACCTGCCGCGTCGGAACGTCGCCAAGGCGCTGATGATCAAGTATGAGCAGCACCGCGGCCTGATGGCCCGCGACTGGCACAGCTTTGAGGCTGCTGCTGCCCCGCTGCTGAACGCCGTCGGCCTGCACTTTGCCACCGACGGCTACACCCCCGCCCGCCGCGGCCACGCCCGCGATTTTCTCGCGTGGGGGTACTTCCAGAGCGAGCGCTACTTTGCGGATTTTGCCCCTATTATAAAGGAAGAGCTGCGTGCAAAAGCCGCCCCCGCCGGGCCCTATGCGGCGCAGATCACCGCCGCCGCGTACCCCGTCTGCGTCCATCTGCGCCGCGGCGACTACCAGAAGCCCGAGAACGCGATCTTACAGGTCTGCACGCCGGACTACTACGCCCGCGCTGTCGCAGCGGTCAGGGACGAACACCCCGACGCCGCGCTGTTTGTCTTTTCCGACGACATCGACTGGGCGCGGGAGCATCTGGACACCGCGGGTCTGCCTGCCGTGTTCCTGCCCCGCGGCGAGGCCGTCGCCGACCTGGCCTTCATGCAGCTCTGCCGCGGCTTTGTCCTGAGCAACTCCACCTACAGCTGGTGGGCGCAGTACCTCGCCCCCGCCCCCGATAAACAAACCTGGGCGCCGGATAAGTGGTATGCGCACACGAAAAAAACGGCCTTGTATCAGGACGGATGGCAGCTTATAAAGACTTCCCCCAAGGGGCTGCGCCCGCAGGCGCGTGTCGAAGCGTAACCGCCGTAGGCGGCTCTTGACGCGGAGACTGAAGCTGTCGCCGCAGGCGACTGATGAGGGCAAACCTCGCCATCATCACCCGCTGACAGCTTGCAGCGCACACTCTCCCCTCATCCGGCCCTTCGGGCCACCTTCCCCCTCGGGGGAAGGCTTTATAGCAAGGAGACACTTATGCCTCTCTTTTCCATCATCATCCCCGTCTACAACGTGCAAAACTACCTGTCCGCCTGCGTCAAAAGCGTGGTCGAGCAGCCCGGCCCGCGCGACTGGGAGTGCATCCTTGTGGACGACGGCTCCACCGATCAAAGCGGCGCGATGTGCGACGCCCTCGCCGCCGAGCTGCCCGGCCTGCAGGTCATTCACCGGGAAAACGGCGGCCTTGCAGCGGCGCGCAACACCGGCCTCAAGGCCGCCACGGGCGACTGGCTGCTGTTTCTCGACAGTGACGACGCCATGGCCCCCGGCCTGCTGGCGCAGCTGCGCGGTGCGCTGGCCGCCCACCCGGACTGCGACTGGTTCATCGGCAAGCATCTCGAATGGCAGCCCGACGGCACGCTGACCCCGCACGACGGTCTGCATCTGGTGCCCGGCCCGTTTGCCAGCAGCGACTACGCCGCGCGGCTGAAGGCCCTGTACACTGCCGGGCACTGGTCGGTCTGGAAATACTGCATCCGGCGGTCCTTTTTGGAGCAGGCCCGCGTCCGCTTCCTGCCGGACTGCGTCTGGGCCGAGGACTGGCCCTTTGACCTTGAACTGCTGCTGCACTGCGACAGGCTCTACTTTCTGGATACGTTTTTCACCCACTACCGCGTCGGACGGCAGGGCAGTCTTTTGACAGATGCCAAAAATCTGCCCAAACGCTTTCGGGGCCTTGCCGCCGCACAGCGCCGCCTGGCCAGGCTCTCCGCCAACGGCACGGCGGACGCCGCGGCCTACGCCGCCATGCAGGATGCCGCTGCAGACGTTTTCTGGCCGCAGGCCCGCACGGCAGCGGTCAGGGACGCCGCGATCCGCAAGGCCTGCCTGCCCTATATCGAGCAGCTGCGCCCGCTCTACCCCCACGGCACCGAGGTCCGCACCCGCCGCGACTGGCGGCTGTTCCGGTGGATGATGCAGACCTTCGGGCCGCGGTTCACGCTTTGGGCGGCAAGCCGCCGCTAAAGGCTTCCCCATCGGGGGGAAGCTGTCGCCGTAGGCGACTGATGAGGGCTAACCTCGCCATCACCGCCCATAAACAGCTTACAACTCATACTCTCCCCTCATCCGGCCCTCCGGGCCGCCTTCCCCCTCGGGGGAAGGCTTTTGTGAAAGGAACTGCCTTGCGTACCAAACGTACCTTACTGAATATGGCCTACGCCCTCGGGTCCAGTCTGCTGCTTCTGCTGCTGGGCCTCGTCACGCGGCGTCTGCTCGTCGATAACTTCGGCCCGCAGATCACCACGGCATCGCAGGTCGTCAGCCAGCTTTTCAACTTTTTCTCCATCGCCGAGTTCGGCGTTGGCAGCGTCATAAGTTATCGTCTCTACGAGCAAATCGCCGCCAAAAACGAAGAAAAGATCAGCAAGTACATGTCGATGTACAAGTGGGCCTACCGCGTCGTCGGCCTGGTCATTGCGGGGCTGGCGCTCATCGGCGCGGCGGCCCTGCGGTGGATCATGCCCGACGTGCCCGCCGCCACGGCATACACGGTCTACGGCCTGAACGTCGTTTCAACGCTGTGCAGTTATTTTCTGATAACCCGCCGCCTGATGTACACCTGCACCCAGCAGGGCTACCGCTGCACCCAGATCGACTTCTGCTGCAACGTGCTGACGAGCCTTGCCAAAATTGCCGTGTCACTGTGGTTCCCCAACTATGTGCTCTATTTCAGCGTGACGATCTTCTTCAACGTCACGGCTAACCTGCTGATTGCCCGCCGCTTCAGGAAGGATTTTCCCTACGTACACGACGTTAAGGTCACGGTCAACGACTTTAAAGACCTCGGCATTTTCCACGATCTGCGGTACTTTCTGGTGCACCGCCTGTCCAACACCATCTACGGCTCGTCCGACACCATCGTGACCTCCCGCCTGGGCGGCTCGACCCAGACGACGTTTTTAGGCAACTACAACACGATCTCGACCTCCGCCACAGACCTCGGCAACAAGGTCATGGACAGCTTCGCCGCGGCCATCGGCAGCATCGTCTACGACAAGTCCGCCGCCGCCAACGACCACGACAAGCAGGTGTTCTGGGGCATGGACCTGTTCAGCTACCTGTTTGCCAGCTTCGTAGCTACAGCGTATTTCTGCCTGTTCCAGCCGTTCATGGCGTCCTGGATGGGCGAAAAATGGCTGCTGCCGCTGGGCTTCGTGCTTGTGTTCTGCTTAAATGAGTACGTCGGCTGGAACCACCGGATGCTGGGCAGTTACCGCGCCGTCCTCGGCCATTTTGAGGACGACCAGTGGTTCATGGTCGCGTCGGCCACGGTCAATCTGGCGCTCAGCTTTATCCTGTTCCCGCTGTTCGACATCACCGGCGCGCTGATCGCCACCGTCGTCGCCCACTGCATCATGTGGGCCGGGCGTATCCGGGTCGTGTTCCGCCAGTACATGCGCGGCGGGCTCGGGCATTATCTCGGCGTGCAGGCGCTGCATCTGGTCACGCTGGCCGTCTGCATGGGCGGCAGCTACGCGCTCTGCGCCCGGATGCCCGGCGGCTGGCTCGGCCTTGTGCCGCGGATTTTCGTCGTCCTCGTCGTGCCCAACGCCCTGAACCTCGCCGTCTACGGCTGGGGCAAAGACGCCGCCTACCTGCGCCAGTACGCGGGCAAGGTGGTCAAGAAGCTGCTGAAAAAGTGACTTCCCCTTCTTGGCCCCCTCTGAGAGGGGGCTCCGCCCGCAGGCGGTGGGGGAGAGAACCTTCCCACAGCCGGGTGTTTCGGCTCGGCAAGGCACTCTCCTTCACAGAGCAAATCAAATACAACGGTGATCTTATGAAAACTCTCGCCATCCTGTATATCTGCACCGGCCCCTACGCGGTGTTCTGGCATGATTTTTACCCTAACTTCAAGGCAAATTTCCTGCCTGACTGTGACCGCACCTTCTACGTTTTTACCGATGCAGCGCATATTGACTATGAGGACGCCCCCGACGTGCGCCGCATTTATCAGAAGGCCCTGCCCTGGCCGCAGAGCACGATGCTGCGCTTTGACGCCTTCCTCGGCCAGGCCGACGCGCTGCAAGGCTATGACTACCTGTTCTTTGCCAACGCCAACCTGCACTGCACCCGCGTCATCCGCGCCGACGAGCTGCTGCCCGACCCCGCCGCCGGGCAGAGCCTGACCGCGGTCTGCCACCTGCCCTACTATGGCAAAAATCCGATTTTCCACCCCTATGACCGCAGCGGCAAAAGCCGGGCGTCCATCCCGTACAGCTGCGGGCAGTATTACGTGGCGGGCGGGCTGAACGGCGGCACGGCGGCGGCCTATCTGGCCCTGTGCCGGGAGCTGAAAAAACGCACGGACGAGGATCTGCAAAACAACGTCATTGCGCGCTTTCACGATGAAAGCCAGCTCAACCGCCTGGTCGCCGAGATGCCCGGAAAATTCCGCATCCTGCCGCCCGACTACTGCACGCCGGAGGAAACGCCCACCGGGCATGAGGCCATTCTTGTGCTGCAAAAAAGCCGCTGCATCAACGTGGAAAGCGTCAAGGGCGCTGCCAAGCCGCAGAATTTTTTCCAGCGCAAGTGGGAGGCGTTCCGCCTGAACTGGCTGCCCTATCTCTGGCTGGCGCGCGACACGCTGCTGCGCCGCCGCATTGATTTTAAAAACGATCTATGAGCCATACCAAAAAAACGACAATTGAAAAAATCATCCTTGCCCTGCTGGGCCTGCTGGCGCTGGCCGCGCTCGTCCGCACAATGTTCCTGGGGCTGGAGATCGACGAGGAGTACGCCCTGTCCCTCGGCTTCCGCCTTGTGCGCGGGGACCGGCTTTTCTACTCGATGTGGGAGCCGCACCAGCTGGCCGCCCTGCCGCCCGCTTTGCTCATCGGCCTGTTTACCGCCGTCGCGGGCACGACCACCGGCGTGCTGCTGTTTGTGCGCGGCGCTGTGCTGGCTGTCAAGCTCGCGCTGGCCGTCTGGTTTTACCGCAGCCTGCGCGTGGCCCTCGGGGGGCGCTGCGCCTATCTGCTGGCGCTGGCCGTGCTGGCCTTCACGCCCAAGTGGTTTTTGGGGCCGGACTACGTCAGCCAGCAGTTCCACTTTACGCTGGCGGCGTTCCTGCTTTTGTACGGCTACTACGCGCCCGGCCCGCGGCAGTACCGCGGTCTGTGGCGGGTCGCGGCGGGCGGCGTCTGCGCCTGTCTGAGCTTCCTCGCCTACCCGCAGACCCTCGCTGCCGCGCCGGTGCTGATGCTGGCGCTGCTCCTGCTGGGCCGCGGCAGTGCCGACAAATGCCGCGGTTTCTGGGTATTTGTGCTGACCTGTGCCGTCTGCGGCGGTGCGTTTGTCGTGTATGTTTTGCAGGGCATGGGCTTTGATTTCGCCGCCCTGCTCGCACGCGCCGATCTGATTTTACACGACCCACAGTATGATTTTACCACAGCGGACCGTCTTGCCATGCTCCGCTCCCAGCTTTCCGCCGTCATTGGCAACTGCTGGCTGTCGGCCCTGGCCGGTGTGGCGCTGGCCGCCGCCGGGATGCTCTTTGGCGAGCGCCGCGGCTTTGCCCGCAGCCTTGAAAAGGCGCTTTGGTACACAGCGTTCTTCCTCTCTCTCTGGTGCACAGCCTACTGTCTGCGCGCGCAGGAGCTGGATTTCCGCTACATGTGCCCGGCGTTCGCGCTGGCCGGCGGCTGGACGTTCTGGTGTGACCGGCGTGAGGCCGACCACCGCCCCCTGCGCAGTCTGCTGTTCTGGCTGGGCTGGCTGCCCGGCATAGCGGCGTACCTGTTTATCCTGCGCTCCACGCTGATCGCGCTGCCAACGACCTTTATGTACCTGTTCTGGCCCGCGGTCTGCGGAACGGCAGCGCTGCTGCTCAAGCCCCGCCCGACCCGGCGGCACCGCGCCGCGGCGGCATCGCTGGCAGCCGGGCTTCTGCTGGCCTGTGCCGTGCCGAAGCTCTGCCTTGTGCTGGAGACCGGCTGGCACTGTGAGCCGATCACGGCCATCCAGTCCGAAAGGATCACCCGCGGCCCCGCCGCCGGGACCTGGGCCGACACCAAGGCCGCTGACATGCAGGAATGCCTGTATGAAGCCCTCGCCCCCTATGCGGGCAAGAGCGTGCTCCAGGCCATCGGTGAGCAGCACGGCCTCGGCTTTCTGATGGCAGACGGCACGCTGACCGTCGCGCAGGCGTCCGTCATCTCGGGCACCGACAGCGACCCGCGTTTTGAACAGTACTATGCGCTTTTGCCGGAGAAACAGCCCGACGTCATCCTCTACGATGATGCCGAGGTCCGCGACATGGCCGAATTCCACGCCTGGATCGAGCAGCACTTTACCATCACAGACCGCTACACCGTGCAGCACGGCACGGCCAGTCTGCAGGTGCTCGTCGTCGGGTAATTTTGCGGAATTTTACAACCGGGAACGGTTGTCATCCTGCTTTCGGATGTGGTATACTGTTATCAAATCGTCATACTTTGCAAGGAGGCGCCCCCATGGGCCTGATTACCACCATCCAGAACAAAACCGAACAAGCCCGCGCAAAGGAACGCATCCGCCCGCTGCTGGAGAGCCGCATGATGCGCGACATCCTGCTGGAGATCGGCCAGCGCGGCACCGAGAAGCTCGACCCCCAGAGCGTACCGCTGGATCAGCGCCCACTGGCATCGAAGCGCGCCGCCGAGTGCGGCACCGCGGGATTGCAGCAGAGCGTCATCCGGGAGATCGTCCTGGACGAGGCCGCCATCACGCTGTTTGCCGGCAGCGACGAGGTGCCGTTCCTCTACGGCGACTATAATTACGAGACCATCGACGACACCGATTGTCTGCCCGCCGTAGCACAATATCTGGTGCAGCACCTACTGGGGTACTACAACATCACCCGGACATTCTACTCTGTCCCCAAGCACAACGGACGCAGCGTGACCGAAAAGACCCGCCAGGTCTTTATCAAGCGCCACCACGAGGACACCCCCTTCGACCCCCAGCCCACCAAAAAACAAAAGCTATTTTAAACCCAAAACACGCTCCGCAGTTCATTTTGAACCGCGGGGCGTGTTTTACATTCTGTAGGGGCGAGCATTGCTCGCCCGCAGGAGGTGTGCGTCAGCGGAAGCCCTCCGGGTCGATGACGAGCATCGCCCCCTACAGCCGTAGGGGCGGATTCCATATCCGCCCGGGCGCTGTCCCACTGCCGCAAACGGCACGGGCGGGCAGTGCCCGCCCCTACAGGGCTCCCTCCTGTTTACCCTGCTCTCCCCATCGCCAGCACCGCCACCGTTATGTCATCCTGCTTGGCCCCGGCGCGGCGGGCGGCGGCGTCGGCCACGGTCTCGGCGGCCTGCTTCGGCGTATGGCCCAATTTGGCGCAGAGCTGCAATTGCTGCATCAGCCAGTCGCTCCCGTCGGTCAGCGCACCGTCGCTGACCAGCACGACCCAGTCCCCGGCGTCCAGCGCAAACGTCGTGCTCCGTCCCACCAGACTGTCCAGCACACCCATGGGCAGGCTTGCACCGTCCAGCATCCGCGGCACGCCGCCGCGCACCAGAAAGCTCGGTGCGGCGCCCGCTTTGAACAGCCCGGCCCGCCCGGTGTACAGGTCCACCGTCAGCAGATCCAGCGTCGCCCCGGCCTCCTGCTCGGCTCCCTTCAGGCCGAGCGCCACGTTCACCAGCCGGGCAGCGCTCTCCGCTGCGAACCCGGCGCGCAGCAGCTGTGCCGTCAGCTTGGCCGCCATCTGACCGTCCACGGCGGCGGCGCGGCCCGTGCCCATGCCGTCACACAAAAGCATCTGCGCCCGCCCGCTCGTGTCGCAGAACTGGTCCAGCGCGTCGCCGCTGACGCTCTGCCCGCCGGCTGCGTGCGCCGCCGCGCCGAATTCAACGGTAAACAGCGGTTTTTCGCCAAAGCACAGCATCGTGACCGTGCGGCAATGGGTGATTTCGGGCGTATCCATGTCGCGGCGGCAGATGCGGGTCATCTCGTCGGTCAGGCCCGCGACCTCGTCGGGGGTGAACCGCGTGCGGCAGATCGTCACATTCGCGGTCAGCCGCCCGGCCAAATCAGCGGTCACACTGCATTCCAACGCGTCCAGCCCCAGCTCGGCAAACAGCTGCGCCACGCGGGCCTCGCGCCGCGGGTCGGGCAGACCGGCCTGGCCCAGCTTGCCCGCCAGCTGGGCCAGCGCCCCGGCCAGTGCGCTGTACTGCTCGGTCAGGGCGGCGCGCAGCGTCACAGCCCGGGCACGGGTCTGGCGGCGGCTGCGCCACAGCCGGTAGCCGTGGTTGGCCGCTGTACAGAGGTCTGCCGGGTGGATGCACCCTGCCAGCTGCCCCGGCAGGTCCTCGACCTCCACGCGGCCCTTGCTCTCGAGCGTCGGCTTCAAATGGTACAGCCCGTCCATGGCCGTGGCGTAGCCGCGCACCCAGCACCGGCTGCGGCGGGTGCAGCTCTGGCAGGTCGTGCGGGCGACCTGCTCCACCACAAAGTCAAAGGTCTCGCCCTTGGGCGGCAGCTGCCGCTGGCAGACCGCGTTGACCGTGTCGGCAATGTCGCTCAGCGTGTCCGCCACGGCGGAGAGCTTGCGCGCCGCCCCGCCCAGGCCCTGCGTCTGCACGGGCGGCGCGGGCGGCGGGAAAATTTTGTGCAGCACGCTCCCCGGCACAGCCAGCGCAGCCACAACGCCCACCCCGGCACTGACCGCCAGCGGCAGCACACTGACAGCGTCGGGCGCGGCCAGTGCCCCCGCGGTGCAGCCCGCCGCAAACACCCCGGCGCAGCGGCCCCGCTCCCCCGGGCAGAGGCAGGACGCCGCCAGACTGCCCAGCGCCACAGCCAGCGCGGCGTAGGCCAGTGTCGGCCCCGACGCCGTGATGGCCGCCGCCAGCGCAATGCTCAGCACGGCGGTCTGCTCCAGCGTGCCGCCGATGGCCGCGCACAGCCCGGCCCCCGCGGCCAGCGCCAGGCCCGGAGCCAAGGGCCCGACGGCACAGCGCTGCAGGCATGCCGTAGCCACAGCCAGCCACAGGCAGACGCCGCGCGGCTCCCGCGCCGGAAAATGCGCGAACGCCCAGCCAAAAACCGCGGCCAGCAGCGCCGTACACCCCACCGTGACGGTCTGCCCCGGGTTGAAAAGTCCCCCCGCCAGTACGATTTGCAGCACCTGCGCCGCCGTCAGCGTCAGGCAGCCCGCCAGCGCCCCGGCCCCGGGGCGGCCATCGATGAGCCGCCGCACCGCCGCGGCAGCCACGGCAGCCACGGCCAGCTTGACGCCCAGCAGCATCGGCTGGAACGCCAGCCCCGCCGCCAGCGTGCCCAGCGCCGCGGCCAGGCAGTAGGACGGCGGGCAGCCGATGACCAGCGCCAGCCCAAACGGCGCAGCCCCGCCGTAGACCTGCCCGGCCCCCAGCGCCGCGCCGCCCAGCACTGCCGCGCCCTGCCACAGCAGCGCCGCACTGCGCGCCCCGGGCAGCAGCCTTTCCATTGTGTCGTGCATACGTTCCCCGTTCAGTACAGCCATCGTGCAAGCCCTCCGTAAATGTACAGTATATGTCTCGGACGCTTTGCACTATACCACCCCCGCACGCTGTTTTTTGCCGCAGAGCGTGGAAAACCGAAAAGAGCGTATAAACAAACAAAAAAGAGCACCGCCACCCATAAAAAGGGGCGATGCTCGCAAAAGGCTTTTCCCGAGGGGGAAGCCTTCCTCAGTGTCTCCAGCTCCACCATAAAAACTTGGTGTTCGTCACGAAATAGCGTTTGAAAAGCCGCTTCGGGTCCTGCATCAGGCGGTACAGCCATTCCAGATTGCAGCGCTGCATCCAGGCCGGGGCGCGGCGGATGTTGCCGGCCTCGTAGTCAAAGGCCGCACCCACGCCCAGCATCAGCGCCTGCACGCGGTTTTCATGGGCGGCCATCCAGCGCTCCTGCTTCGGCGCGCCCAAGCCCACCCAGACAAAATCCGGCTTTGCCGCGTTGATCTTCTCCACGATCTCTGCATCCTCGTCCGCCGTCAGCGAGCGGAACGGCGGAGAGTACATCCCCGCGATGACCGCGCCGGGGTACTTTTCCGTAATTTTTTCGCGCAGGATGTCCAGCGTCTCCTGCGTGGAGCCGTAGAAATAGTGCTGGTAGTGCTTTGTCCCGCTCTCCTTCAAAAGCTCGCGCATCAGGTCGGGGCCGGTCACGCGGGCGGCGTCGGCAAAGCCCTTCTTGCGGCTGTATCTGGACAGCGGCCCGCCGTCCGGCAGGGCCATGACCGCGCCGTTCTGCACCCGCAGATAGGTCGGGTCGTCGTGGGCCGTCACGGTGGTGTGGACGTTCGCCACACAGATATATTTCCCGCGCCATGCCTCGCAGTTGTCCTCCACCAGGCGCAGCGTTTTGTCCATGTCGGTGACGGCGATGTTCACGCCCATAATATTGCAGGTCTGCATGCCGCTTCTCCTCACTTTCCTGTTTGGCTTTTATTGTATCACACTGCCGGGCGGCTTTCAACCGGGCGGGGAGAAACGCACATTTTTTGCCGTTTTTCCTTGTTCTATGTGCATCCTAATTATAACATTTTCCCGTCAAATCCCCGTCTTGTCAAATTTCATTCGTCTCTGTCTTTTTCATTTGTCTGTTATGACAATTTTTGTCATTTTATATCTTTCTCGCAGATATTCACTGGAATTTCAGATTACAGTATGCTATAATTTCCTTACCATAGTAAAAGGAAGAAGTCTAACCTTTTTCCTGTATGGTATATGGGTTTTGCCCGTATATTTTTCGAAGAAAGGAGGATATTACCAATGAACAACTTCAAGAAGTTCGTCGCCGTTCTGCTGGGCGTTGTGATGGCTTGCGTCTTCGCTACCTCCGCTTTCGCTGCTGATTTCAGCAATGCTGATACCGCTGCAAAGGCTAAGGCCGAGATCAAGGCTTTCGCTGCCAGCTACGGCATCACCACGATTGACAACACTGTCAACAGCCTGACTGCTGACCAGCTGCAGACCATCTACAACAACATGGACGCTCTGAAGGCTACCGCCGCTTCCGCTAATGCCACCATCAAGGGCACCACGGATGTTGCCGTTGCCACCAAGGCCGCCAATGATGCTGTTGCTACGATGAACAGCCTGCTGCCCGCCGGTGTTTCCATCTCTGCACCGACCATCGACACCAGCGATTCTTCCAAGATCGTTGTCACCGCCGATGTCATCGCTAACAACGCAAGGGATACCGGTTCTGTCGTTGCTAAGGAGGTTCCTACCACCACCACCAACAACAACACCAACACCAGCGCTGCTGTCAGCAATGCCGCCAAGAACAGTGCTGCCGCTTCCAGCGTCAAGACCGTTTCTTCCGCTGCGAACCCCATCACCGCTTCTTCCAGCGCTGTCATCAAGGCCACCGGCGATAACACCGCCGTTGTCTTTGCTGTTGCTGCTCTGGCTGTTGCCGGCGTGCTCGGCATGGCCGTCCGCAAGGAGCGTGCACTGTAATCCAGCTGCATAAGTCCGGTTTTTGACCGGCAGCGGGCAGAACCTCTGGCTCTGCCCGTTTTTCGTTGTTTATACGGAATTGGTCAATTTATTCTTGTTTTAGACCTTCCTTTTATATAGAAAATAGTTTATAATATAGGATGCAGTAATTATCAACCATATCAGGAGGGAAAGCATATCACCATGCAGGCAAGCAAGAAGCACTCTTTTCTGCGCCGCAGTCCACTGGAGATCGGAAGAGCACACGTCTGACCTCCAGTCA
>ERZ506764.1676-NODE-1676-length-11640-cov-7.605611_pt1 | contig 11640 bp, 9 predicted proteins | sample MGYA00513041_ERZ506764 | MGnify/ENA metagenome assembly ERZ506764
TCCAAAGAAACTTCACATTCTATCTGATTACTTTTGGCATATTTTGCCACAGCCATCATCATCGGTTTAGGACCACAAGTATAAATCTGCTCAAAATGTACCTGATTTAATATAGAATGCTGGGTGACGTATCCTTTTTCTCCGTGACTTCCGTCTTCTGTAGTAGTATATACCTCTCCATATTTAGCAAATTCTTCCAGCTGCAACAAGTCTTTATTGCTACGAGCCCCTAAAAGGAAGGTAGGTTTATGACCATTTTTCGCCAATTGTTCACCTAAATATAACATAGGGGCTGTTCCGACACCTCCGCCCACAAGCAAAAGCTTATCAGAAGGCTTTTGAGGCATTGTATAGCCATTCCCCAAAGGAAGTACTACGTTGATCACATCGCCCGAATTTACTTCTGCTAAACGTCTTGTTCCGTCTCCAATCAACTGAATAAGGAACCACACTTCGTTTTGTCGCTTGTCTACAAAATTAATAGAAATAGGACGGCGTAAAAATGTAGTAGATGAACCGTCCACCCGAAGTTCGGCAAACTGCCCCGGCAACATCTCGGGCAGCAATGACTGAGATGTCAATTTCAGCAATACATAGTTTGCATTCAATCTGATATTCTCAGTAACTGTCAGATCTAAAATAAATTTCTTCATGTATGGATATAAAAGTATAAATTCGTATTCCGGTGCAAAGATACAGGAATTTGCTCAAACCACCGATTTTACCTCTCATTTTTCAGGTCGAAAGGTTTCATAAGTATTATCATCAAAGAATATTCTTATTTCAGTGATTTTTCTGGCAGGCTTTTCTATGTACCTAATCTCCTGTTTTACAATCTCTTTAGGTGCATTTTCGGCTGTTCTTAATGCCATTTCCTTGCGATTTTCCGGATTAATCGTCTCTTTGGACGGATTTACAGGATTCTCATCAAACAAAGAAGGCTGATAATCTCCATTGGAAGAAACTGCAGAAGCATCTTCTGCAGATGCTATCATTTCGCCTTTACCATAAAGCAACCATTCAAGATTTACATAATTATAGGTCTGATGTACCTTCATTACAACCTCCAAGCTTGGTTTATTCCGATCATTCAAAATATGCGAGAGAGTAGATTGCTGGACTCCAATTGTCTCAGCAAAAACTCTTGGAGGAACTTTTTCTCTCTCCATTATCATTCTAATTCTGTCTTTTATCTCCATACAGCTTCTTTCTTGTTACAATTGTATGTATTAAACGTTGGTTTCACAAAAATACTAATAACCACTACGGATATACAAAGGTAAACATTACAAATCACAAATGCAAATTACAAGTATAAAAATAACAATATTACAAATGTGTGATCATTATCACGATTAGACTAATACGTTTGTAAAACACAAAATAAAACATAAATTACAATGATATTTTAGATTTAACAAAACAATATATTATATTGATTTACAACATTATATATACGGATAAGAAATAAGTAAATACAATATTCACAAAAATATGCTTCACTCAAACAGTAATTTTAGAGCTATAATTCAATATTAGAGTATATTTATATGGTATACAATGATATAACATATAAAAAACAAATTGTTAACCACTCTCCTATTACATTTATAAACTGCATATTACTACTGTAAAACAATCAGTATACTTTTGTGATTCAGCTGGATTGATCACATTTATAATCTATTCACAGATATAAACTTCACAAACAAACAGGCATGATTACACAAACGTAAATATCAATAGTTGCAAAAACAATAAATCAAGGAATAAAATGCATTATTTACTTATGTATATTGAGAACTCTTCAAATCTTCTTTTACATTTTCTTCTGAAGTACCTCGCAAATCGTAAATCCTTGCCATATTTCCGCACATTCAGTCGATCAATTGTTTTTTTTCAATTCTAGAAGCTCTAAAATTGAATTAAACACCTGTATTATAATAAATTACACCTATTTTATCAATACCCAAATTAAGATCAACTAGAAAAATGACAGCAAAATATCCCAATTATCCCACAAATTATCAAAATGACATTTTATCAATTCAGGAAAAGAAAGATGATCCTTCCAATTTATGCAAAACCATTTATGCTAATACGATTTGCCATTCTATATTTATAGTCTGAATTAAATCAGATTTTTTCAATTTTGAAAATGAATATAACATAACCTCAAAAACTAGAAAAGAGAGAAATTACCAAAATTGAACTTAAAGAAGAGAAGCAAAAGATCTTCAAATTCCTTTCCATTCATAAAAGTCAGGAAAAAGAGAACAACAGATCCATTGTAAAATATTCGTCTATAAAAGAAGATTTGGTTATGAGTCTGACACAACTAATTTGCAGTATATAAAGAAGGCATATACTTAATCTGTTTTACAGTAAAAGTATATGCCTTTTGTTTATTTAGAGTATTCAGTTTTCCTAATGCAAAATTTTAAACACTAATTCACGAAGAATATCTCCGTCAGACATTGAACTATTTTTCACTCCTTTTGATTTTGCATCGGCATATCGTATTTCACCAACAATCTGCATTGTCTTTACTCCACTATATTTGCGCATCGCAATTGAGTAATCCCGAGCTTGCCAAGTAGTTCTTAGCCCTAGCATATTAGCAATACCCTGCTCCGATTTATCAGGCGCATAATATGCTAACATCAAGTTTGAATAAAAGCTGAATAACAAAGACAATGTCATTTGAATTGGATTCGTTTTGGGATTTTCCTCAAAGTATTTTATTATTTTATTTGCTTTCAGAATATCTTTTTCAACCAGAGCACTCCGCAATTCAAAGTTATTATAATCTTTGCTTATGCCTATGTTCTTCTCAATTTGTTCGGGAGTTACACGTTTCTGTCCCGTAGGCAAAGTGATAATCAGCTTTTCTAATTCACCTGTCAAACGACTTAAATCCGAGCCGACAAAATCAGCCAGCATAGCTGTTGCCTTAGGTTCCATATCTATTCCTTTTCTCTTCATGTAGGAAGCAATAAAGGCCGGAAGCTGGGCATCTTTTATCTTCTTAGACTCGAACAAAACACCAGTCTTTTCTACTTCAGCTGCCAACTTTTTCCTACGATCCAATGTTCCATGCTTATGGCATATCACCAAAATAGTGGAATGAAGCGGTTTCTGAAGATAGTACGATAATTCTTCGATGTTCCGGACCGCTTGCGCTTCTTTGACTACCACCACTTGGTGTTCGGACATCATAGGATAGCGTTTGGCAGCATTTATGATTGTCGCTACATCCACATCAGCACCGTACACTACAGTCAGGTTGAACTCTTTTTCCGTTTCGTTCAAGACATTATCAGTAATGTAATCGGCAATCAAATCGATATAATACGATTCTTCTCCCATCAAATAGTAGATGGGACGATACTGCTTTGCCCTCAGTTCTTTGAGGATGTCATCACAGGTCAGCTCTTGTTTTGCCATATATATTTTTTAGAAAGACCGGCAGTTACCAGTCGAATTTCAAGTGTTTTACAGTTTTCTTTGCATCAATAATCATACGCAGAGAAGCGATACCAATCTCAACATGCTCTTCTACATAGTTCTTGGTAACCAGATTATCGCTTTTATCAGTTTTCACTCCATCCGGAGTCATAGGCTGGTCAGATACCAATAACAATGCTCCTGTCGGAATATGATTGGCAAAGCCACAGCTGAACAAAGTGGCCGTTTCCATATCAACCGCCATCGCACGTGTCTTTTTCAGATACTCCTTGAATGCTTCGTCATGCTCCCAAATACGGCGATTGGTGGTATAGACAGTACCCGTCCAATAATCACGGCCATAGTCACGAATGGACGAAGAAACAGCACGCTGCAACATAAATGCAGGCAAAGCGGGAACTTCAGGTGGAAAATAATCATTGGATGTTCCTTCACCACGAATAGCGGCAATAGGAAGGATTAAATCGCCAATTTGATTTTTCTTGTCGATACCACCACATTTACCTAAAAATAAGCAGGCTTTCGGATGAATAGCTCCTAATAAATCCATGATAATAGCGGCATTAGGGCTTCCCATACCGAAATTGATCATTGTAATGCCTTCGGCTGTAGCGGAAATCATATTGGCATCTCTACCCAAAATAGGAACATCAAACTGATTTGCGAAAATCTCTACGTACTTGTTGAAGTTAGTCAACAGAATATACTCTCCAAAATCTTCCAGGTTACGTTTTGTGTAACGGGGCAGCCAATTAGCTACGATTTCTTCTTTCGTTTTCATAATTATCTATTAAATTTGTGGTTCCAATAATGGAAACCGTTATTTAACTTACAAAAATAATAAATGTTATCGTTAAACCTACCAGTATTCGACACTAAAATAAACGTACGAAACGGAAAAAATGTAATTTTCGACGTGATTCGCAAACGATATGTCGCACTTACCCCGGAAGAATGGGTACGGCAACACTTTGTTCACTTTCTTATTGCGCACAAAGGATATCCGAACGCACTCCTTGCTAACGAAGTAATGGTTAAGCTGAACGGCACAACTAAAAGATGTGATACAGTACTTTACCGGAGAGACCTTTCAGCACGAATGATCGTAGAATACAAAGCTCCGCACATCGAGATCACACAAGCGGTATTCGATCAGATAACCCGCTATAATATGGTATTGAAAGTTGACTATCTGATAGTAAGTAATGGAATGCAGCATTATTGTTGCCGGATGGATTACGCCCATCAGAGCTATACCTTTCTTCAGGATATTCCCGATTATAACGCGCTATAAAGATAGTGTCACTATAAGGTCAGGATACTTACACTATACCACACACATAGTGTAAGTATCCCAAGCACATAGTGACACCATCTTTTTCTTGTCTCCGAAAGCTTTTCAATCGATATTCTATTTTTACATATCCGTATTTTTTTTCACATCATCATTTTTCTTCCTGCTAAACTTCTCTTGCAGTTTCTGCATCAATTCATAGAAATTAGGAATATAGACTGTCGCTAATAAAGTATTCATCGCCATACCGAAAACAACCGCAGTACCCAACGCTATACGGCTCTGCGCACCAGCCCCAGTAGCAAACAGCAAAGGCATTACTCCCAATACAAAAGCAAAAGAAGTCATCAAGATCGGACGTAAGCGGACATGTCCTGCTTCGTATGCAGCCTCACGAATTGAGTTTCCTTCAGCACGGAAATCACGGGCAAACTCTACAATCAGAATACCATTCTTTGCCGAAAGTGCAACAAGCAGGATAATACCAATTTGTGTATATACGCTGACCGGAGTTCCCATTATCATACATCCTATCATTGCTCCCAACAAGGCCACCGGCAAACCTATCACGGCAGCCACCGGACTGGTCCAGCTTTCATATTGCGCAGCCAAAACAAGGAATGCTACAATCAAGGCCATGACCAGAACAATGGTGGTCGTATTTCCCGCCTGTGTTTCCTGATAGGCAACTGACGTCCATTCATAGCCAAATTCATCTCCCAGCTGTTCTTTAAACAAAGTTTCCATTTCTTGAATAGCCTGTCCGGAACTGCTTCCGGGCGCTACATTACAAGTCAAGGCAGCTGTTGAATACATATTGTAACGATTGATCTGATCCTGTCCCAACTGCTCTTCCACTTTGGTAAAAGAAGAAAGGGGGACCATCTCTCCTGCCGAATTAGCCACACTGAGTTTTAAGACATCATCAATGACGCGTTGTGCCTGATCACGCGCTTCGATCTTCACCTGATAAATATGACCGAATTCAACGAAATCATTAACGTATGCCGCCCCCATATAATAGCTTAATGTAGAAAATACATCATTCAGAGCAATGCCCATAAATTGCACCTTATCACGATCGATATTCAGAAAATATTGAGGGACATTTGCCTGATACTGACTGGATACAGAAGCTAAGGCCGGTTTGGAATGAGAAGAAGCAAGCAATGCGTCAATAGCCTGCTGCATTTCTGTCGGTCCCAGATTCCTCCGGTCTTCCAATTGAAGTTGCAAGCCACCGGAAGCACCCAATCCTGGAATAGCCGGAGGAACCATAGCAAATGCTTGTCCTGCCTGTATCTCCATATACGCTTCGCCATTAAAACGGTCGACAACGGCAGCAGCCGTATGCTCCTTCCCTTTCCTTTCGTCCCAGTTTTTCAGGACAACAAAATAGGTCGCGGAGTTACTTTGCTCACCTCCGCCCATCACGGAGAAACCAGTGATTCCAATGTAATTCTCCACTTCCGGATAAGAATCCAAAATAGCATTGATTTTATCCCCGACAGCTTGTGTACGTTCCAAGCTGGCTGCCGGAGGAAGCTGAACAACAGCAATAAAATAACCATCATCTTCATCCGGAATAAATGTCGACGGCCAACGCATAAAGAGTATTATGGCAATCACTGTCAGAATAGCAAAAGATACAAAAGAGATAAGCGGACGTTGAAGCAACCATTTCACCGTACTATCGTAGACTCCCTGTGTCTTATCATACGCTTTATTAAATCCTTTGTATATAAAGAAGTTAGACGGTTTGCTCTTTTCGAGGAATAGAGCACAAAGAGCAGGCGTCAGTGTCAGTGAGTTAAAACCGCTTAATACGGTAGAAGCAGCAATTGTCAGTGCAAACTGCTTATACAACTGCCCCGAAATACCGCTGATCATCATCGTCGGAATAAACACGGCAAGCAAAACAAGCACCACTCCGACAATCGGCCCCGTAATTTCCCCCATAGCTTTTGTGACTGCTTCACGAGTTGAATATTGTCCGGTCTCCAGCAATCTTGAAGCATTCTCAACCACCACAATAGCATCATCCACTACAATGGCAACTGCCAGAATCAATCCGAACAGAGTCAGCGTATTGATCGAAAAACCAAATGCCGCCATAACTGCCAATGTACCGATCAGCGATACAGGAATTGTGATACAAGGAATAATAACCGCTCTCCAGTTCTGCAAAAACAGGAAAATAACCAGTACTACCAGCAGCGTTGTCTCAAAAAATGTCACCATTACTTCATCAATAGAAGCATGAATTACATCCGTTGTATCCAAAGTTACGTTATAGGCTACTCCTGTAGGAAAACTGGTCGCCAGTTCCTCCATCTTAGCCTTCACTCCTTTTGAAACGTCCAGCGAATTGGAGCCCGGCTGCTGATAGATAGCAATCGCTGCGGTAGGCATCCCCTTCAATCGTGATACTACACTATAAGAAGCAGACCCCAAATCTATTCGCGCAATATCTTTCAGGCGAAGCATTGCCCCATCCTGTTCCCGACGAATGATAATATTCCCGAATTGCTCCGGAGAAGTAAGTCGCCCCTGTACATTAAGTGTATATTGAAAGGCATTTTTATTGTCCTGTCCGATCGGTTGACCGATATAGCCGGCGGACACTTCCATATTCTGAGACTGAATGGACTGATATACTTGCGCCGGAGAAATATTCCGGATGCGCATGGCTTCAGGATCCAGCCAGATACGCATGGAATAATCACCTGCTCCCATAACATTAACAGCTCCTACGCCAGGCACACGTGATAACTGATCGACCAAATTCAATTTGGCATAGTTAGTCAGATAGAGACTGTTGTAGACGGAGTCTTTCGAAGTCATTGTCAGGAACATGACAATGTTCGAAGACTGTTTCTGCACAGTTACCCCCTGCACCACTACCGGTTCCGGCAAGGATGATTGCGCAACACTTACCCTGTTCTGTACTTGTACGGTAGCCATATCGATATCTGTACCGACGGCAAATGTAATTGTCAGCGAATATGCTCCCGAAGAGGAAGAATTTGAAGACATATAGAGCATACCGTCCACCCCATTTACCTGCTGCTCGATGGGGAGTCCTACCGTTTGGGCTACAGTTTCGGCATTCGCACCGGGATAGACAGCCGATACCTGAACCGTCGGAGGTGTAATCTCCGGAAATTGCGCCACGGGCAATATATTGAGTGCGACCAAACCGGCTACCACAATGAGCAGGGCAAGTACGGTAGCAAAAATTGGTCGGTTAATGAAAAACTTAGAAAACATAATATATAAGTTTACGATTAATATTTATATAAGGACAAACAGTTTCCTGCATCGTCTGAAGATAACCAACAAGCCGACCGCATCAGGGTATCGGCTTTATCTTCATTCCATCTCTGACCTTCATCAGAGCTTCGGTAACGTATCGTTGCTGTGGTGAAAGTCCTCCCAACACCTGCCGTAAGGTATCATTAATCAGTTGTCCTATTTCAATATGCCGATAGTGTACTATGTCCGAATCATTGACGGCATACAGGAATTTACCGAGCTGATCGGTTCCGATGGAAGCCTCTTTCACAAGAATTGCATGATCGGCCTCTCCATAAGGTAAGGTAATGCTGACGTACAATCCACTCTTCAGTACTCCCTGCGGATTATCAAAATTGGCACGTACCATCAGAGTTCCTGTATTCAGGTCTACGTTCGGTGACAGATAATCCAGTGTTGCCAGATAGGATTCGGTACCTTCTTTCCCAAGCTGAACCATGATCTTTTTCGGAAGCTCCTTCGTTGGCTGCTGATTGTTCATCGACATCTCCAGCCATTGATTATCAGCAACATTAAAATACGCATACATCTGATCGTCCTTATAAATGGTAGCCAGCGTAACCGGCTGCAAAGAACCGCCGACATAACTGCCGACATCCACTGTCGACTTGCTGATTGTCCCGTCAAAAGGGGCACGAACATAACAATATCCTAAATTTGTACGCGCTGTACTCAAAGCAGCTTCCGCATTGCTGACAGCTGCTACTCCTTCTGTCACAGACGATTCCGACTGCAACACCTGTATCTGACTCACAGCATCACTTTTCACAGCCTCCTTCATACGGCTATAATTATTACGGGCATATTCCAATTGTGCCTGAGCAGTTTTCAGTTCAGCTTCCGCTTGTGCCACCTTATCATTATATAAGGTAGGTTCTATTACAAACAGCAACTGCCCTTTTTTTACCCGTCCACCCGGTGCGTAAGAGACAGACTGTAATGTTCCGTTCACTCTGGCCACAAGATTTACAGTTTTTTCCGTTGTCAGATAGCCCGGATAATCTTTCGTCAAAGTGATGTCCTTCACTATAGGTTTCGCTACGCTAATTGCCAGAGTCGGCATTCCCTTCATTGCTCCGGCGTCTTTTTTCTCCTTGCAACCAGTCAATACCGACAACACAAGAAAAATATACATTAGTTTTTTCATATCCGTTAGGTTATATTTTATTTATAGATTCTTTTATTCTCTCCAACCGCCTCCCAGCGCTTTATAAAGACTTATCAGTTGCAGTAACGAGCTACCCTGCGCCTGTACCAGTTGATTCTCATAAGATAACAAAGACCGTTGTGCATCAAGCACATTCTGAAAAGGAGAAAGCCCTTGTTTATAAAGTTCCAGTGAAAGTTTCAGAGTTTCAACACCTTGATTACGCACTTCCCTCAAAGCTACAATCTGCTTGATCGAGTTCCGGTAGGAGTTCATGGCGTTATCCGTTTCCTGTACCGCAGTCAGAACTGTCTGATTAAATTGATTGATAGATTCATCCAACTGTGCCTTAGCCAGTCTTGTTGCATTCACTAATTGTCCTCCACTAAAAATAGTCCAACTCAATGACGGAGCAATCTCATAGGTCATACTTTTACTTTTCACCAGATCATTCAAATCACGGGCTGCATAGCCAAACGAACCTTTCAGAAAGATCTTCGGCAGCCAATCGGACTTGGAAGCGCCAAGTAATGCAGCTTGGGCATTCACACTTCTCTCCGCACTTCGTACGTCTGGTCTTCTCAGTAATAAATCAACCGGCATACCTACTCCGATCGGTTCCATATAATCAGGTAATGTTCCAGTAGTTTCCAATACAGGACGTATTTCTTGCGGATACATACCCAGCAAAACAGCCAGTGTCGTAATATATTGATTGATACCTGCCTCTAATTGTGGTATAGAGGCTTTAGTACTGTATAAAACGGATTTGGCCTGTGCCACATCCAACTTGGCAACAAGTCCGGTATTATACCGTACTTCCGTGATTTTCAAAACTTCTTCCTGAGAAGCTACATTCTTATTTACCACTTCAAGTTCCTGCTGCAATTCCCGCAGGTTAATATAAGCTGAGGCTACCTCTGATGCCAGAGAAACCATAACCGCCGCATATTCCTCTTTGCTGGCGGCAAAGTTTTCTTTCTGCGCCTTTACCCGTTTACGGATACTGCCGAAGACATCGATTTCCCAACTCATACTGAGTGCAGCATCGTAATAATGATCTGTAGACTGAGGTAAGGTACTGGTATTTCCACTGGTTTCCTGTCGGGTCCATCCGGCATTCAGTCCGATAGATGGAAAGAAATTTCCACGTTCTGCCCAAAGATTGGCACGTGCAGCAGCTATACGATTAATTGCCATCGCTACGGAATAATTGCGATCTACTGCCAAAGCAATCAAAGAGTCCAGTTTGGTGTCCTGAAAAGACTTCCACCAGTGGTCGTCCACCGGAAGAGTCTGTTGAAACACTTCTCCACTCTCTTCCCATTCTTTAGGAAGAGGAGTATTCAAATAGCGGTTCACTGTCTGTCCAACCGCAGTTACAGTTGAAAGAAACAAAAGGAGCGATACGCTCCACGCTCGTACATTCATATTCGGTTTAGGTTTTTATGAAATGAAAAGATAACAATTCAAGGTTAGGTTTGTTTAAAGGGATAGTAAAGTTAGAAGAAATAAAAAAAGCCCCGCAATAATGCGAGGCTTTCGAATACATATTCAAATATGGTATCTTATTCAGCAGTTTTTCTTCTGATTGCTCTTTTGGTAGTAGTAGCCGGAGCTTCCTCTACTTTATGCTCAATTTGTACACCAGCCAATTCCGGGTCGATCATAATACGTCCGCAATATTCGCAAACGATCACTTTCTTACGGGAACGGATGTCCAACTGTCTCTGAGGCGGAATCTTGTTAAAGCAACCACCGCACGCGTCACGTTGTACATATACAACGCCCAATCCATTGCGGGAGTTCTTACGGATACGTTTGAATGACTGCAACAAACGCGGTTCAATCTTAGTTTCCAGATCTTTGGCTTTATCTCTTAGCTTCTCTTCTTCCTGTTTAGTTTCAGAGATAATTTCATCTAGTTCGCCCTTCTTCTGTTCGAGGTCTTTTTGTCTTTCGCTGAGTATTTGTTCATTCTTTACTACTTCAGCTTCTTTTTCTTCTCTGTCCGCACTGAATTCTTTGATTCTTTTTTCGCAAAGTTCGATTTCCAGGCTCTGGAATTCAATTTCCTTCGTCAAGAAATCATATTCACGGTTATTGCGGACATTGTCTTGTTGTGACTTATATTTTTCTACTGAAGCTTTTGCCGTTTCAATTTCTACTCTCTTACCTGCAATAGCAGATTTCAGTTCATCCACTTCAGCTTTGATCTTGTCGATACGGGTACTCAAACCAGCGATTTCATCTTCAAGGTCCTGCACTTCCAATGGAAGTTCACCTCTCAATGTCTTGATTTCATCAATCTTAGACAACATAGTTTGCAGCTGGAACAGTGTTTTCAACTTCTGTTCCACCGTCAACTCATTCGGATCTTTTTTTGCTTCTCTAGCCATTTTACTTACAAATATTT
>ERZ506764.1686-NODE-1686-length-11564-cov-4.884004_pt1 | contig 11564 bp, 9 predicted proteins | sample MGYA00513041_ERZ506764 | MGnify/ENA metagenome assembly ERZ506764
TTTATGTAAATCCTGAAAAAGGGCATAAGATAACGGAATTTTTGGAACACTCGCGGGTATGTGATCCGGCAGATAGTATGGACGTGAAAAAATGTATGCAATTTTTGAGAAGCTTTCATAATAGAAAACTGGTTGTCAATCATGAATTTGATATTTTTGGACAGATTGAAAAATATGAAAAGCTTTTGGAAAATACAAAATCGAAATATGAAGATTATGAAGAAATAAAGAAAGACGTGTATTTTCTGAAAACATATATAGAACAACATGCAGTGGAAAAAACATTGACGCATATAGATGCTGTTCCGGACAATTTTATGTTTATACAAGGAGAGCAGGGAGAAGAAGAAATCCGGCTGATTGACTGGGAATATGCGGGAATGCAGGATCCACATGTAGACATTGCCATGTTTGGCATTTATTCATTATATGATAGAGAACACATGGATCAATTAATCGATTCATATTTTACAGAAGGCTGTTCAAAAGAAATTAGGATAAAGATATATTGTTATATAGCAGCAGGCGGACTTTTGTGGAGCAACTGGTGCGAATATAAGGAAAAACTGGGAATCGGCTTTGGGGAGTATGCCGCTTGCCAGTATCAGTACGCAAAAGAGTATTCTCATATAGCAAAGTCAGAATTACAGGAAATGGAGAAAATACATGATGCATAAGGTGGAACGTGCCATTATTATGGCAGCAGGAATGGGAAAAAGAATGAATCCGGTGACTTTAACCACCCCAAAACCACTGGTAGAGGTAAACGGTGTTCGGATGATCGATACGATCATAAGGGCACTTCAAAAGAATGGCATTACAGAGATTTACATTGTTGTGGGGTATTTAAAAGAGAAATTTTCGGATCTTTTAAAGCAGTATCATGGGATAACGCTGATTGAAAATCCGTACTATGAAACATGTAATAATATTTCATCCTTGTATGTTGCACGGGAATACCTTGAAAATGCCATGATTTTGGATGGGGATCAGATGATCCGCAATGAAAGTATTTTGGCAGCTGAATTTGCACAGTCCGGATATAATAGTGTATGGACTTCGGAAGAAACGGATGAATGGCTTCAGACAGTGGACAATGGAATTGTGACAGCGTGCAACAGAACAGGTGGAAAAGGCGGATGGCAGTTGTACAGTATATCACGTTGGACGAGTGAGGATGGCAGAAAACTAAGGAAACATTTGGAGTATGAGTTTGAGCAAAAGCAGCATACACAGATATATTGGGATGATATCGCCATGTTTTGTTATCCGGACGAGTATCGCCTGGGTATTTATGAGATGCAGGCGGACGACGTAATAGAGATAGATAGTCTGGACGAATTAATTGACTTGGACAATAGCTATGAGTGTTTTAGAGAAAAGGAAGAATAAGGTGAAAAAAGAAAAAGGGAAGAAAATTGACTGGTTGATCACAATAGTACCATTCGTATTGATTATCAGTTTATTTGTATTGTTTATTATTTTGCCGGAGCGATCCAATGAGATCCTTGGCAGGATTCGGTTTTTCTTAGGGGATACGTTTGGCAGTTATTATATTATGATAGGAATTGTATTTCTTGGCGTTTCGATATATCTTGCTGTTTCAGAATATGGGGATATCATCTTGGGAAATAAGGAAGGAAAACCACAGCACTCCTTTTTTTCATGGGGTGCGATGATGTTTACCTGCGGATTGGCAGCAGATATTTTGTTTTATTCGTTCTCTGAATGGATGATGTATGCTTCAGATCCACATATTGCAGAGCTGGGAAGTGTTCAGGAGTGGGCGGGGGTATATCCGTTGTTTCACTGGAGCATTATACCGTGGAGCTTTTATCTGGTACTTGCAGTAGCGTTTGGATTTATGCTTCATGTCCGAAACAGAGAGAAACAAAAATATTCAGAAGCCTGCCGGGCGATTTTGGGAAAGCATACAGATGGTATTTGGGGAAGACTGATTGACTTGTTGGCGGTATTTGCGTTGATCGCAGGAACAACAACAACATTTAGCATCGCTACACCGCTTATGTCAGAAATTTTAGTTGAAGTTTTTCATATACAGGCAGATCGTACAATAATTAATTTGATCATTCTCGTTATTACTTGCATGATATATACGTATTCTTTACTTCATGGTTTTAAGGGAATTAGCGTTCTTGCCAAAATTTGTATCTATATGTTCTTTGGAATACTCTTGTATGTATTATTGTTTGGAGGGAGAACACGCTATATTATTGAAAGCGGACTGACCTCTTTGGGGACTATGGTGCAGAATTTTGTAAGTATGGCTACTTACACGGATCCATTGAGAACCTCGTATTTTCCGCAGAACTGGACCATTTATTACTGGGCTTATTGGATGGTCTGGTGCGTTGCAGCTCCATTTTTTATCGGACAGATTTCAAAAGGAAGAAGTATACGACAGATAATTTTGGGTGGGTACGCATTTGGAGCAGGATCAACCGTGGTAAGTTTTATTGTTCTTGGCAATTACTCAATGGGAATGCAGATGAGTGGAATAGCGGATTTTATCTCTGAGTATGAGCAGGCAGGAGATTTGTATTCCATAATCGTTAATATCATTAAAACGCTTCCGGGTGCACCGTTTGTACTTATGCTCGTCGTATTTACTATGGTTGCGTTTTACGCTACATCATTCGATTCGATTGCATTAACAGCTTCATGTTACAGTTATCACAAATTAGCTGGAAAAGAACAGCCTCATAAGGGCATTCAGTTTATGTGGTGTATTTTATTGATCTTGCTGCCAATTGCACTGCTGTTTGCAGAAAGTCCTATGAGCAGTTTGCAATCAGTGAGTATTATTGCAGCATTTCCAATTGGTATTGTGATGCTTTTAATTTTGATAAGTTTTTTTAAGGATGCAGCGGAGTATAAAAAGGAACTTAAAAGAGGATTGTAAGTTCGCAATGCAGCTTTAGAAATGGAAATATTTACAGGTATTGTTTTCAGTGTGTTTAATGATTTTAACAATATAGCAAATAAGTTATTAGGATAAATTATGAATGAGATTTTTGAAAAAAATAAGCAGAATTTGCTGTTGATCAATGAAATTGTGGATGCTTATAGAAAGCAGAATTTTTTTGCTGGTTCTTTGAAACTAAGTGCATTACTAAAAAACCTTAATTATGTTGTGGAAGTGATTTTCTCGAGGGAAGATTGCAGGGATCTTGCAGGTGAGTTGGAACAGATTTTGCCGGCACTGTTACAGGCACAGGATAATCAGGATTATATTTTGCAGGCAGATATTCTGGAAGGCGATTTGTTGCCGTCGTTACAGAAAATACAAATAAAGCTGCAGGAAGACGGTATGCCGCAGGCTTCGGATTTTTTTGAAAACAATATGTTAATCCTGAAAGAAAAAAATGAGAGACTCTACAAAATATTTCAGAATGTGCAAAGTGACAATGCTAAATATGTCATTACCTACGCAATCAATGGGCAGCCGACCGTGCAGGCAAGGAACGGTAACCGATGTTTTTTTATGCATAGCACGATGAATCCGGAGTGGGAAGCACAGGTTTTGGCAGCGGGTCTGCCAGCCGCAAAGAACTATGTGGTATTTGGAATGGGGCTTGGATATCACCTGATAGAATTATTGAAAAAATATCCGGAAAGCAAAGTAATAGTTCTTGAAAGTGAAGAATACCTACTGTTGCAGACCTTTCGGTATATGGACTGGACAACTTATTTCAAGGAAAATCGTATTGAAATTGTATATGAGCCGGATATAACGGAATTGATCGGACATCTAAAACAGATGAAAGACTATGAACTTTTCATGCATTATCCAACAGTTCAGGCAGTAGAAAATCCATCCATCAGGACATTATTGGAAGATTTTTTTGTTACGACAAGCAGTATGCGCGAGCAGGAAAGATTTCTTGATGCAAACATCGAGAAACTCAGTGAACGTCATTTGCCGGAATGCAGTGAAATAAAAAGTTTATTTTACAAAAAAAATGTTGTAATTGTTGGTGCAGGACCATCTGTAAATCAGGAATTACCGTCATTGAAACAATATCGAAACAATATCACGATTTTTGCAACCGGTCATATTGCAGGTACACTTTTGAGGGAAGGCATTATCCCAGATGCTATCATCATAACAGATCCACAGCCGCATATGTATCAGCAGGTGAAGGGACTGGATACAAAAAAGATTCCATTGATACTTCTGTCGACAGCGTCCTCGTCTGTTCTGGATTATTATGAGGGACCTGTTTATATCGCATATCAAAATGGGTATCGAAAGGCAGAAGAAATAGCAGAAAAAATCGGGGCAAAAGCTTTCGAAACAGGAGGTTCTGTGACTACAACGGCGCTGGATATTGCATTGCAGTTCAAGGCAGAAAAAGTAATATTTGTAGGAGTTGACCTTGCATATACCGGTGGAAACTCCCATGCAGAAGGTGTGGGCAGAAGAATTACTGATACAGGGAGTTTGAGAAAAGTGATCAGTTGTTCAGGCGAAGAAATATATACAAGCAAAAATCTGGATATATACAGAAAATGGATTGAGCGAAGGATTGCAAATCTGACAGGTACTGTCATTTATAATACAGGGAATGGTGCAAGGATCGAAGGTGCACCATGCAGGAGATGGGATGAGATTTTGGGAGAATAAAGTTTTAATCTAATATGATAATAAGAAAGAGGAAATATTTATCTTAACTTCCAGTAGAAGTTGATACTCAATCGAAAATAAATGCTCAAAACGGGCAGAAAATCAGCGATTTTCAACGATATCTGAGTTTATCGGACAGATTTCTGTTGATGATTCTGTAGAATTTCAGAATGAATGGAATGCATTAAAGAAGAATATGGTCATGCCAAGGAAGATAAGGGACTGCCGGTTTTCAATTATTCCATTGATTATGACTGCAATAACAGAGAACCTCTCTTTTACGAGGGCTATCCCGGAAGTATTGTGGATGTATCACAGCTCCAGTGTATGCTGGATAAAGCCATGGCATACGGATATAAGAATGCAGGATTTATTCTCGACCGCGGTTATTTTAGTCGTGAAAATATCAAATATATGGATAAATGCGGCTATGATTTCGTTATCATGGTAAAGGGCATGAAAGCCCTTGTTAATGATGCAGTCAAAGAAGTAAGATATATTAGATAAGGATTGGAGAACTCAGAAGAATCTAAAAGAAAAGTTGGAAAAACCAACAATTTATGTTGAAAAATACACCTTTTCGTACTATAATATATGCCGCAGGCATGGATAGAAGGAGGAATATGTCATGAGAGCATTATACGAGAGGATAAAAGAAGCCAGAACAGAACTTCATTTGTCACAAGATTATGTGGCTAAGTTTTTGGGTGTTAATCGCACTGCGATTGTAGAGATTGAATCAGGTAAGAGAAAGGTGTCTGCGGATGAATTAGGTAAGTTAAGTGAGTTATTTCAAATCCCTGCGGATGAACTATTAAATGGACGAAGCACAGAGATGCCAGTACAGATGTTTGCTCGTAGATTTGGAGCATTAGATGAAGCAGATCAACAGGAGATTTTAAATTTAATTGAATTTAAACGGATGATGAAAGAGAGGATGTAGTTTGGCAATTGATTTTGAGGAATTAGCAAGTGGAGGTATGTCTGCTGATCAATTGGCCAATGTTTTTCTTCGAGAGTACTATTGTGGTAAGGAGATAATTTATCCGATTAATCCATTTCAGATGTTAACAGATTTGAAGATTGCTTTTTTGTTAAGACCATTTAAAAGATGTGCATAGTGGTTTTATGTGTGCAACTAATGCGAGGTCTGAGATTGAAAAATACGCGGAGAATTTTGCGTCAGAACTTTTGATGCCGACAGCAGAACTTAAAAAACAAGCGCAAAAATATGCTAAAGATGGTTATGTTGACTTAGATGGAGTGCTACTAATTGCAGATTATTTTGGTGCTGGCTTCTTATCATGTTTGTATAAGATTGCATATCGCTTGCACATGATTCAAGGGGATACAGATGCGGAGACGTTGCAAAAATTAGCCAGAAAGTACAAGCCTGCTGTTAAAAGAAAAGAACAAGGTAAGTACGATACAGTTTTGTACGAGCAGTTATTTAATGCAATAGGTGACAATTTCAAATTGAAGCCAACAGAGTATGCATGTCAGAAATTTAAGACAGAGTATGTATTCCATGATAGTAGATTAGAGGGTATCGATATTGATATGGAAATGGCTGCAGCGATTGTAATGGACTTACGATTCCATAAACAAGACAGTCCGTATTGTCGAGAAGAAAATCAAAATATTGTTGAGGTGGCCGGTCTGACATTTGCATATGATTATGCATTTAGAGAAGCTGAGAGTGAAATCAGTATATATGATGCAAAGCATTTGAATGAGCAACTGTTTTCTACTGCTCCATGCTCTGAATATGGAGGGCGATACAGAGAGTCTAATACTCTGGTGCTTGGAGCTAAGTTTGAAACAATTGATTACCGTAAAATACCGGAAGAAATGTATTTCTTGGATAAAGAAATCAAGACTTTAATGGACGAATATGAAGAACTGCCACTGAGTAAATATGTTGAGCGTGTAATTCAGATTCACCACAGAATGACAGTGATTCATGCATTTCGTGATGGTAATGGTAGGACTACCAGAGCATTTGCAAATATGTTGTTGTTAAAGCGAAATGTATCCCCGGTATTTTTCAGAGATAAGGAAAAAGATGAGTATAAAGAAGCTTTGAAAGTTGCAGATTTGTCAGGGCAGTATGATATGTTGTATGAAAGATTTTTCAAGTCAATACTGAGTTCATTTGCGGCATTATCAGATTTTAGAATGTAATCTTTGTGGAATGTAGGAGCAAGAGTGACGGTTAGAAATAATGCTAACCGGCACTTCTTAAATTAAGTAATACAGCAGGAGGAAAGAATGAAGGCACTTGATTTATTAGCAACGGAAGAAAATATATATACAACATTTATCGATGATGCAATTGGTAGAGATGCAGATGTGTTTTCATTTGTATCATTTTTAAATTCTTTGGATAGTGGAAATGTAATTGCACTTAATGCTAGATGGGGTGAAGGAAAAACTTTCTTTGTAAAACAAACGAAGTTGGTACTGGAAGCGTTTAACCCATATTATGAGAATATTGAACATAGAGAAGAAATAAAAAAAACATGGGAAAAACTAAGAAAAAAACAGGAGATAGAAATACAACCGTTCGTAACAGTATATTATGATGCGTGGATGAATGACAATGATGAGGATCCAGTACTTTCCTTGGTATTGGCGATTTTGCAGGAAATTGATGGGCTGACAAGTCTGGAAAATGAAAGAGGAATATTGGATTTAGCAGGAAATGTATTGGATTGTTTTACAGGCAGAACAGTAAAAGGCGTTTTGGATTCATTGAGGGGAACACCTCCATTGGAAAACATAAAAAAAGCAAAAGATTTGGAATCGAAGATAGCTGCGTTTTTTGAATCTATATTGCCGGAACGAGGCAATAGAATGGTTGTCTTTATAGATGAATTGGATAGATGTAAGCCGGATTATGCTATTCACCTGCTTGAGCGAATAAAACATTATTTTGGGAATGAAAGAATAACGTTCATATTTTCTCTCAACATGGATGAATTGCAACATACGATACGTAAATTTTATGGTAATGACTTTGATGCATGCAGATATTTGGAAAGATTTTTTGATTTTAGAATAGAATTGCCTAAACCGGATATGCGTAGATTTTATGATGGCATAGGTTTGGAAAATGGTTCGTGGGTATATGAAAGTGTATGTAAGCAAGTTGTAGAGATGTTCAATATGGGACTGAGAGAAATTGCAAAGTTTTATAGAGTGGCAAAGACTGTTGCATATAAACCAACGCATAAGGAACATGACCAATGGTTATTCGCATTTTCAGATGGAACAGGTAGACAATTTTGCTTTTTATGTATTGTACCACTCATGATTGGATTGAACATGTGTGATAGACCTAGATATAATAAATTTATACAAGGGCGAGACGGCTCGCCGTTGATAGAGTTACTTAAAATTATAAGTGGGTTGACGGAATATGCTGATTATGAGATATAAAGGTGAATGCTTGGCTTAGAGATTGTTCATGTGCAAGAAGAAATCAATAATATTCGATGAAGGTGTTGTAAGAACAAGACTTCTTCCAGTGTTCAAATATGTTAAAGGACAAAATATTCCAGCGGAAGGAAAACTGGCGATATACATTCAAGAGCATAATTCTAATGAAAGAAAAGCTAGTGAACCTTTCCTGGTATAACCAAGAACATCGCTAGCTTTTCTCTTTCATGTTAAAGAACATTTAATGTTCTATGTTCTCTTAATTATTATATACACCGAACAAGGAATTGATTCTCTTGTTTGTCGGCTTGATTTATTATACATAAGAACAGAAGATACGTCAATCAAAATTTCCAATATATGAGAAAATTCATTTTAGGAAAAATATAAAGTTTTTATGGGAACTATTTCATTTGCGAATAAGATGGGTTATACTACTATAAACGATAATTAACTAAAAAGGTATGGAGTAACGACAGTTTTATGTTGGAGGAGTTTTGATTTGCCAGAAAGAAATACTATGAAAAAAATTCAGGAATTACAACAGGTAAAAGGTGATGCATACGATTACTACATTGCCGGAAATGAAGATACAGATCTGTTTGAAAAAATATTTTTGGTAGACGATATTGTAGAAGAAATTTGCAAACCGGATAAATATTTTTTGATTGGAGAAAAAGGATCTGGAAAAACAGCATATTCGGTGTATATGTCGAAATCTGATAAGATAAATAGTTTTTGTTCCATTTCACTTGTGGAAAATACGCTGTATCAGAGATTTCTTAATATGAAAAGACAGAAAGCATTGGAACTTTCAAGTTTCAAAGATGTATGGATTAATTTGATTTATTTGATTCTTGCAGAAAAGATCAGAAAAGAATATGGTGAGACTTTTTTCAGCAGCATTAAGTATAAACAATTATCGAAGGCAATAGATGTTTTTTATAGTGATGCTTTTAAACCGGAATTTGTGAATGCCTTTGAATTTGTTGACAATGCCTCTGCATCTATTAATTCGATGATGAAACAGGGGCTGTTTTCAACTGGAACTAAGGCATCTGCGGAAACGTCCCAGAAGTATGTGGAACAGAGTTTTCAGATTAGTCTTTTGAAGATAAGAGATGGTTTTGAAAAAGCATTTATGAGTGTTAATTTGAAAAAACCAACGATTTTGTTTGTGGATGGCATTGATGCAAGACCAAGAGATATTGATAATGAGCAGTATTTTGAGTGTTTGGTTGGACTGGTAAATGCAGTTTTAGAAATGAATCAATCATTCCTGAAAGAGAAACAGATCAAAATTATGTTGCTGATCCGACCGGACATTATGTATAAAATGCCAGTTCATAATATGAATCAGAAGCTTAGAAATAATTCGGTGTTGTTAAATTGGGTAACTTCTTATCGCAAATATATTGATTCAAAGTTATTTAAGATTGCAGACGATTATTTTATGAAGCAGCAGGATTATTCATATGAACTGGGAGAATGCTGGAATTATTATTTTCCATACAAGGTGGAATATCAGGAAAAATGGAAAGCACCAGATAATCCGTTTGTTGAATTCTTGAGGTATTCCTTATACAAACCAAGAGATATTTTAACCATGTTAAACGAGATGGTTGATGCAACAAGTGGTACGCAGTTTAAACATTCTGATTTTGAAGGTATTTTATCCAATTATTCGACGTATTTAAAAGGCGAATTGAAAGATTATATGTTAATTTATATGGATGATTCAGATTATAATAATTTTAGTATATTCTTTGATTATTTTCAGGGGCATAGAAATTTCAATTATAAATTTTTTGAGGAAAAACATTTAGAATATATAAAGTATTTAAGAGAATTAGGACGGAAGATTCCACCGTTTATGGAGACTGCGAGTGAAGCCTTACAGCTTTTATATGATACGAATATCATTTGTTATAAAATATATGAAACTTTGCCAAATGGCAAGCGGAAGAATAAAATGTTTTGGTCATATAAGGAACGTAATTATGCAAACATGCAGCCTGAAGTAAAGAAGGGCGGCGAATATTCATTTCATATGGCATATGCGAGAGCCTTTCGATTGTTTTAAAGTAAATATCATAGGATGATCACAAGGCCTTTAGATTATAATAAGTCTAAAGGCTTTCTTCAAAGATAGCAAAAAGGAGGCAGAATATGTCAGTGAATGTTGCGATTGGAGTGCAGGATTTTTCAACATTGATAGAAAACCATTATTTTTATGTGGATAAAACAGCCTTTTTAAAGGAATGGTGGGATAGTGGTGACAGTGTTACACTGATCACGAGACCAAGACGTTTTGGAAAGACGTTGACCATGAGCATGACGGAGCAGTTTTTCTCAATGGAATATGCGGGACGATCTGATCTGTTTGAGGAGCTGGAAATCTGGAATGACGAGAAATACCGCAATTTGCAGGGAACGTATCCGGTCATTAGCCTTTCGTTTGCAAATATAAAAGAACCAACCTATGAATTGACACAAAAGAAAATCTGCGACCTTATTGCACAATTATATTTCAAATTTGATTTTATAACAGAGAGCAATGCTTTGATTAAGGAAGAAGTGAATCTGTATAAGAAAATCATGAATCATATGGACTATGTAGATGCTACGCTTTCGTTAAACTATTTATCAGGTTTTTTATATAAATATTATGGGAAAAAAGTGATCATTTTATTGGATGAATATGATACTCCAATGCAGGAAGCTTTTGTAGATGGTTACTGGGATGAACTGGTGACATTTACAAGAAGCCTTTTTAATTCAACTTTCAAGACAAATCCGGCATTGGAACGTGGTATTATGACAGGCATCACACGGGTGAGCAAGGAGTCTATTTTTTCCGATTTAAATAATCTGAAAGTAGTTACAACGACATCTGATGAATATGCCACAACATTCGGTTTTACAGAGCCAGAGGTCTTTGAAGCATTGGGAAAGTACGGATTAGACAGTGAAAAGAGCGAAGTGAAAAGATGGTATGATGGTTTTATTTTCGGGGAATATAAAGATATTTATAATCCGTGGTCAATTTTAAATTATCTTGATTCACAGCAGTACACAACATATTGGGCAAATACAAGTGCAAACAGTCTGGTGGCAAAATTAGTCCGTGAGGGAAACCGCAATATCAAGAGTAAATTCGAAAAGCTGCTTTGCGGAGAGTGTATATGGTCAGAAATTGATGAACAGATTGTTTATGATCAGCTCAACGGTAATGAACAGGCGGTGTGGAGTCTTCTGCTGGCAAGTGGTTACTTAAAAGTCCTCTCTTATGAAAAGTACAAGGATATTCCGGAGGGAACTGAGCCAAAGTATCAGCTGGCACTTACGAATCTGGAAGTGAAACTGATGTTCCATCGAATGATTCATGACTGGTTCGCAATGGCGAGACCGGATTACAACGACTTTATTAAAGCAATGTTTGCCGGTGATAGATCGGAAGAGCACACGTCTGAAC
>ERZ506764.1696-NODE-1696-length-11490-cov-8.832444_pt1 | contig 11490 bp, 10 predicted proteins | sample MGYA00513041_ERZ506764 | MGnify/ENA metagenome assembly ERZ506764
ACACCCCCTCCACCAAGGCAGAGATCGGCGACCACGACGAGAACATCTCCTACGAAAAGAGCATCGAGGTGCTGGAAAAGCAGTTCCCCGGCCACGGCGAGGAGTATGCCACCAAGCTGCGCGACTACACCATTGCCCTGTACAAGAAGTGCGCTGAGTATGCACTCTCCCGCGGCATCATCATTGCCGACACCAAGTTTGAGTTTGGTCTGGATGAGAACGGCAACGTGGTGCTGGGCGACGAGATGCTCACCCCGGATTCCTCCCGCTTCTGGCCGCTGGAGGGCTATGAGCCGGGCCACAGCCAGCCTTCCTTCGACAAGCAGTTCGTTCGCGACTGGCTCAAGGCCAACCCCGACAGCAATTACGACCTGCCTCAGGATGTCATTGACAAGACCATTGCCAAGTATCTGGAGGCTTACGAGCTGCTCACCGGCAAAAAGCTGTAAATTTTACGATAAAACGAATCCCGGCAGATGCTTGACAGCTCTGCCGGGATTCGCTATAATGTCTATAGAAAGGGCACTGCGACAAGCGGTTGGCCCCAGTTCAAGGTTTACAGTTTTTGAGAACCGTCACCGTGCCGGGTGGCGGTTCTTACTTTTTCACGCGAATGGTGAATGTCAATCCAAACAAGTGGAATGTCAAAGTAATTGGCATGTACTCACCTCCTTTCGGAAGTGAGGGCCGAACCGCCTGCCGTTGTTTGCAGTGCCCCGCCGCCTTTCAGCAGCAGAGATAGCATAACATAGTTTTCGGCTGATTTCAACAAAAAAATGCTTCCGTGCGCCGCACGGAAGCATTTTTTGTTTCACTCGCTCAGCTCTGCGCTTTCCACGGAAGCATCTTTGGACTCTGCCGTTTCTTCGTTTTCTTCGTCCAGCAGGTACTGTATCTCCGTCTGCTTTGCCATCTGCTCCGCTGTCCAGTCCAGCTGTGCAATGCCGTCCAGCTCCAGCGTGTACTGCTCCACCCGCTGCAGCGTACCAGCGGTAAGGCTCTGGCCCGGGTCGTTGTCCGGCGCCCATGCGATCCGCAGCTCGTCCGGCAGTGCACTGCACTGCTGCACGGCATCGGTCACTCTGCGGCAGTCCTGTGCAAATGCCTGCACGCTGTCATAATCGCCGAACAGCACCACGGTCAGGCTCAGATGACCGCCTCCTGCGTCCAGATCCCGGAGCGTTTCCGTCTTGCTGCTGTACAGATAGGCGTTTCCGCGGATGTCCTTCACTCGGACCTCCGGCGCGGCCGTTTTGATCCGGTCATAGGCTTCCGCTGTATATTCCTGCCCCAGCTTGAGCTCGGTCTGACGGCGCTGGGGGCTGATCTCCTCCCACCCCACCGGCAGCAGAGACAGGCAGAAGCACCCGCCCATGAGCACAAGGCAGATCAGCACCGACCAGAAATCGTATTTCCAGCGGCCCGGCCGGGCGGCAAAAAAGAGCACCTCGCCGCCCAGCATCACAAGGCCTGCTGCCGGGACGATCTTCAGCGCCAGCTGCCAGTCAAAGCCCGGCACGAAGTGATAGCACAGGAAGAACGCCCCCGCCGCGATCAGGCACGCCCCCAGCGTAAAGCTGCCCACCCGGCGCAGCGGCGGCTGTTTTCCGGGCATTTCCGGGGCAGCAGAGCCGGTCTCATTCTTCTCGTCCATCCTCGTCCTCCGTCTCGTCCTCCGTCTCGTCCTCCGGGGTCACAGGCTTGCCCAGCAGGGCCGAGAGCTTGGGCATTGCAAAGCCCTTTTTCTCCGGCCCGGCCGGTGTTTCCTGTGCAGCATACTCGGTAAAATCGGCGTCCGCGGCCTTCTGCTTCGGCTTTCTGCCCTTGGGGCCACGCACCAGCCACGCACCGCAGATGATCAGGGCCACGCACACAACGATCTCCGGCAGCTGATCCATCATCAGATAAAGTGCGCGGAAGAAGGGGCTGTTCTTGCCCCAGCGCCACACGATGTCCCCCAGCGTGTTCATAAGGATGTTCTGGTAGGCCACCAGTGCGCCCAGCACGATCAGGCCCCAGCCCAGCAGTTTGTGGCTGTCCATCATGAACTCCTGCATCCGCTGGTTCTTCCAGTTGATATGCACCAGATAATCGTCCTCCGGGGCGGTGCCTGCGCCGATCTGCGCCCGGAGATTGAAGGTGTCAAAAAAGCTGTACATCCACACGATGGCGCAGCCGATGGTCAGCACTTGCAGCGTAGATACGCCAATTACAACGAACAGGCAGAACATCGTGATCAGCGAAAGGCCGCGCTTCATATAGCCCTGATACATCTGGCCTGCGCCCGGGCAGAAGGCAAAGATAAAGGTCAAAATCCCGTTTTTCATCATGATCGATTCCCTCATTTCGTTTGATCGGTAAGCGGCAGATCTCTTTTGTCCTCTGCCGCCGGGCTGTGGGCCCCGAACAGCAGATCATTGACCGCCTTTGAAAAAGACGCCTGCGGCTTCGGCTCTTCGTCCTCCACCGGTCGGCCCAGTGTTTTCGGCTCGGCAGGCCGACGGCCATCCTCCACCGGTCGGCCCAGCTGTGCAGGTTCTTCGGTCTGGCTCTGGCTGGCTTCCTGTGTCCAGCTGCGCAGCTCCTGCCGGAAGTCCAGCAGCTGCTCCACGGTACCGGAGCGCCACATGGTGAACGCCAGCACTGCTGCCACACCGGCCACTGCAGCGCGGCCCCATGTGTTCTGCATCAGCCGCACCCAGACGGCGGCCATCACAGCCTTGTGCGCGGAGTGCGGCGGCGTTTCCAGCGCATCTGCCGTCAGCAGGGCCGTGTAACGATCCATGCATTTATCGCAGTAGGCAAGGTGCTCGGCTGTTTCCAGCCGCCCCAGCTCATCCAGCCCGCCTGCCTGCAGGGCCTGCAGGCCTTCGTCGGTCAGACAGCCGTTTTTGTCAAACAGTTCCATGTACACACTCCCCTCCGCAGCGCTCACGCTGTAATATCTGCTGTGCCAGCATCTTTTTGGCCCGGTAGATCTGTGCCTCCACCGTCTTGGGCGGGCGGCCGCACAGCTGTGCCGCCTCGGCCATGGTGTGCTGTTCCAGCAGCACCAGACGACAGGGTGTTCTGTAGGGCTCCCGCAGGTCCAGGATCATGGCGGTGAGCTCTTCTTCGCCCAGAGCATCCAGCACCTGCTGTTCCGGCTGGGTGCCGGGCGGCGCGCCTTCCAGCGCCAGCACCTCATCGCCGGGGGTGTTCACCCGGCGCACCCATGCGCTGCGCAGATAGTCTTTTGCCTTGTTGGAAGCAATGCGCGCCAGCCACTGTTTTTCAAACCCGGGCGGGCAGCGGTCAATGGCCCGCCATGCCGCCAGAAAGGTCTCCTGCGTCAGGTCCTGCGCATCGCCGGCATCCGGCACCAGCTGGTGGCAGACCGTATATACGAGCGACTGGTATTTCTGCACCATCGCGCTGAATTCCAAGGTCGTCAACGGCCTGCCCACCTCCTTTCAGTTTCGTCCCGGTCCGACGAAGTGCAGCCCCTGCGCTGCCCTTCTGCACATTCATACGAAACAGCCGTTCAAAATCCTGCAAAAAATTTTATTTTTATGATACAATAGAAATAGTATAGCACAAAAGGAGGCATTCGGCCATGGCTGTCAGTACCCGTCAGGCACTTTTGCAGGCACTTTCCTCTGCCGGGGGCAGCTACGTTTCCGGCCAGCAGCTGGCCGAGACCCTCGGCGTGAGCCGCGCTGCCGTGCACAAGGCCGCTGCGGCCCTCACGGCCCAAGGGTACGCGCTGGAAGCTGCGCCCCGCCGGGGCTACCGGCTGGCGGGCGGCGACCCGTTCTGCGCCGAAGCCATCGGGGACTACCCTGCACCCATCTATTTATATGACACGCTGGAAAGCTCCAACCGCACGGCAAAGCTGCTGGCGCTGGATGGTGCCCCCCATGGCACACTGGTGCTCACCGCCCACCAGAGCGCCGGACGCGGCAGGCTGGGCCGGAGATTTGAAAGCCCGGCAGGCAAGGGCGTTTACTGCTCGGTGCTGCTGCGCCCGGAAATGCCCGCCGCCAATGCCCAGACCGCTACCATCAGCGCAGCGGTGGCGGTCTGTCGTGCCGTGAAAAAGCTCTGCGGGCTGGAGCTTGCCATCAAGTGGGTCAACGACCTGTACTATCAGGGCAGAAAGGTCTGCGGCATCCTGACCGAAGCGGGGACCGACCTCGAGAGCGGACAGCTGGAATGGCTGGTGGTGGGCATCGGGCTGAACCTTACCTCTACCGCCGCCGACTGGCCGGAGGAGCTGGCCCGCAGGGCCGGGAGCCTGTACCCCGGCGGGCCTGCCCCGGTGAGCCGGGCCGCACTGGCCGGGGCCATTGCCCGGGAGCTGCTGGCCCTCTGCCCCAGCTTTGACTGTCTGGATGAGTACCGCGCCCGGTGCTTTGTGCCCGGCCACTGGGTGACGGTGTGTGCCGAGACCGAGACCTACGCCGCAAAGGCCCTTGCCATCGACGAGGAAGGGCGGCTGGTCATCCAGCGGGAGAACGGCCGACAGGAGGCTCTGCGCTGCGGCGAGGTGACCACACGGCCTGCACGGACCGAATAAGACGCAAAAAAGCACCCTTTCCTGCCCGGAAAGAGTGCTTTTTATGTTCTGCACTTATGTATCCAGATCCACGGCTTCCAGCACCGTGATGTCCTCTTTTTCAAAGGCGGTGCGGATCATCCCGGCAAGGCCGGGCATTTCGGCCTTGTTCTCGATGCACAGGGTGATGATGCCGTTCAGGCTGGAGGCTTCCACGCCCATGGAGCCGCCATCCGGCGGGACCCAGACGTTGAAGTCTTTGGTGTACTTCTGAAGCTCCTGCGTGGCCGGCAGCAGCGGATTGCCCAGATAGCTGAGCCAGAAATCCGCCGAGACACCGCTGATGTACTCGCCCATCTGGAACACCCTCTGCTTGATGCGCAGGGGCGCTTTCTGCTGGTCCACCTTGTACACCCAGCTCATCTGCTGGGCCATCTGGCGCAGCTTTGCCTCCGGCTGCAGGGTGCGGAGCACCTCGGCATCCATCTCCGGCACGATGTCCGCAAGGCGGGTATCATCGTTCAGCTTCACGCCGCTCTGAAAGGAGCACACGCAGTTGTAAAGGGCATCCGGCACGCCCGCTTCCCTGCGGGTATCTGCCGAGTAGGAATACTGGATCTCGTCTTTGCCCAGATAGCTGCGCAGCGCAAGGCTCAGCAGACCTGCCAGCGCCGTAAAGGGCTTGACGCCGTTCTCCACTGCCCGGTCCACAAGGCTCTGCTTGGTCAGCCGCACCCGGGTGCGGCGCATCCTGCCCTCGTAGGTCTGCACCACATCCCTCTGCATCGTGCTCTCGGTGGCTGCGGGGGATGGGTATTTTTCCATCATGGCCTCGATGTCATAGGCCGGGCTGCACAAGATGGGCGTGTTTGCAAACGCCGTGCCATAGCGCAGGTTGCAGTACTGTTCCAGAATGCGGGTGAGGAAGGGCGACACCCCGTGGCCGTCCATGAGGAAATGATACCAGTCAAAATAGACGGTGTCCCCCTCACAGCTCACGCTGAAAAGATAGCCGTTCGTTTCCTCCGGGATATCGCGCTGTGCACTGCCCTGATACACAAGGCAGGGGTTCGGGTTCGGCTCCAGAAAAAAGCTCCGCTTTTCCTGCACCAGCTGTACCTGATAGTACGGTGCGGCCGAAAGCGCCGCGTCCAGTGCGCGCTGCAAAAGAGCGGGTTCCACCGCGTCCTGCAGCGCAAACTGGTACCGGCACAGGATCTTCTCCCGACGGAAGAAATACATCGTTCCCTGAAAGATGTACTCCGTCGAGCGCTGCGACTCATTCATGAACTGTTACCCCGCGTTTGCCGCCAGATAATCCACCAGATCCCCTATGGTCACAAAGTTGCGCAGCTCCTTTTCGGGGATGCGCAGGCCGAAGGTCTCCTCCAGATCTGCCACAATGGTCAGGATCTCCATTGAGGACAGATCCAGATCGTCCATCAGGACGCTGTTCTCATTCACATCTTCGGGAGAGACCTCGGCAACATCCTCCAGGATGGCCAGGATCTGGGAAATGATCTCTGCTCGTTCCATAGAAATTTTCTTCCTTTCCGTGACGGATAATAGGCACAATCTCCTGTGCCTTTCCATAATAATACCCTGATTCTCTCCTGTGCGCAAGGGTTCCGGCAACAAAGCTTTGTTTTTTGTCGGAACTCCTGTCATCAGTCTTCCGGTCTGCCAGCCCATTTATGCATCCGGGCATTCTATCGCATCCGCATCACTGGCGCAGCAGTTTTCCCATGGCGTTGCGGGGCAGCGGCTGTGCGCTGAGCTCCGGCACCATGCGCTTGTACAGCGGCAGGCCGCGGTTGACCCCGGTGACGAACTCTTTCACAGTCTCCTGCTTTGCAGGGTCACAGTAGATGAGGGCACAGATCTTCTTGTCCTTTTCCTTCACGATGCACTCCCGAATGTCCGCACAGGGCACCAGCAGCTTTTCCAGCTCCTCGGGGCTCACGTTCTCGCCGCTGTCCAGAATGATCACGTTCTTCTTGCGGCCGGTCAGGTACATGTAGCCGTCCTCTTCCACCCGGGCAATGTCGCCGGTGTGGAACCAGCCCTCAACATCGATGACTTCCGCAGTGCCTTCCGGGTCCTTGTAGTAGCCCAGCATGATGGGGCCGCCCCGCATGCACAGCTCGCCGTCGTCCAGCTTGTATTCACAGCTGAGGTCCACATGGCCCACGCTGGTCAGGTACTTTGCCTCCTGCGAGGAGTTCCATGCACCGTCGCCGCAGGTCTCGGTCAGGCCGTACATCTGGGCCACAAAGAAGCCCTTCTCCATCATATCACTCAGAATCTTGGGGTCGAACATGGCAGCACCGCAGGTCAGCACGCACAGGCCGTTCAGGCGGTCGCGGCGGCCCCTCATCACATCGCTGTAGATGCTCTTCAGCAGCACCGGCACCACCGCCATCACCTCGCTGTGCATGGCACCCAGATCACGGTAGAAATACTTCAGGTTGTTGCACAGGTTGATGGAGTGGCCGGTGATGCTCCACGAAACAAGGCTGGTCATAGCGGAGATGTGGAACATGGGCAGGGCGGACAGGGACGAGAATTCGTTGGTGTTCCAGCCCGTGTACTTTTTCACATCGTCAAAGGGGTTCAGGAAAGCCGGCATGGCACTGAACAGGTTCTTCTGGCTCAGCATGACGCCCTTGCTGCGGCCGGTGGTGCCGGAGGTGAACATGATAAAGGCCAGAGCAGAGAGGTCCTCCACCTCGGTCACGTCCTCGGCAGGCTCATAGGCAGAAAAAGCGTCCATGGGCTTCAGGATGCTGCCATAGGTCTCGGTGAGGGCAGGCTCCCGCTCCGCGAACTCGCCATCCTGCAGGATGCACACCGGCTCGGTGAGGCCCAGCTCGTAGGAGATGGCATCCCAGTCCTTGCCAAGGTTCAGCGGTACAGCCACGCCGCCTGCGATCACGGTGCCGTACATGCAGATGACATACTGGTAGCTGTTGCGGGCCAGGATCGCCACTCGCTTGCCGCGCACGTCGCCATACTCTGCACGCAGGAACGCCACGAACCGGCGCAGATCCTGGGCATACTGTGCGTAGTGCACCTCGGCCACGCCCTGCTTTTCTTCATCATACCAGCGCAGAGCCACACGGTCTGCAATGTTGGTTTCCATATTGCAAAGGGACTGATACAGCGATGTAATCATTTTTTTCCTCCATTTTTATCATCCGATCCGGTGCACCGGTGTAAGCCCACACAGATCCTTCCAGACATTTCCAACTGTGTCCAGTATACAATAAGGCCCGTGTCAATGCAAGAGTTTTGCAACATTTAATTTCCAATATTGACAACAAAGCCTTGCACATCATACCGTTTCCAGATGTAAATTCTGCCTTTCGTTGCGAAGCCGCCCGGCCTGTGCTATGCTTTTATTGCAGGCGGCAATGCATCCCCCGCCTGCCGGGCTGCAATTCAAAATTGACAGTCTGTGCAAAAAGCATTATACTGGGTTCATATCCATACAAAATTTTATCTTTTTCATTCAAAATCTACGCATTGTGCGGCGTCCGGCTCTGAGGGAATGTCCCGCGCAAGGAAGGAACCTCCATGGAAGGAACCAAACCCCGCACCGCCAGCTCCATCGGCATGTTCGACATGCTCAAGGGTGCCGGTATGCTGATCATCGTTTTTGCGCATACCGCCGAGCTTTATCCCATGCAGGCGGTCAGCGGCCTGTCCCTGACCGCGTTTTTCCCCTTCATCTACCGCGAAGCGCTGATGGCCGCTTTCTTTATTGCCAGCGGCTACGGCTTCCGCAAGCGCTCCATCGGCAAATGCATCCACCAGCAGCTGAAAAGTCTGCTCAAGCCTTACCTCTATACTGCACTGTTCACCTGCGTGCTGCACTTTATCATCCACTATAAAACGTTCCAGTACCTGCCCGGCACCATTGGCGAGTCGGTCAAGGTCACCGGCGGTTTTCTTCTGGGCCTGCCCCACACGGCAGAGTATTTCGGGCAGGAATTTTTCTCCTGCGGGCCCATGTGGTATCTGCTGGCCCTCATGGTGGGCTGGATCCTGCTGGATGTGATCCTGAACATCTTCCCGGAACAGTACGTTCCCTGGGCTGTGGCCGGGTGTGCGCTGCTGGGCTGGGGCGTCAGCCTTGTGTGGGAGCCGCCCTTCTGCCTGATCCAGGGCGCGGTGATCGTCCCCTATCTCTATATCGGCTTCCTTGCCAAAAAGAAGCATCTGCTGGACGAGCCCCTGCCGCCCAAAGTCTTTGCCGGGCTGCTGGGGGCCTCAGCACTCATTGCCGTAGGCGCTCTTGCCACCCGCACCACCGACTGCATCTCGCTGGCCGAGTGGTCGCTGGGCCCCCTGAGCATCTTTCTGGACGGTGCTGCCGGTCTTTTATTCATCCGGCTGTTCATGCGGCTCAGCCATTTCCACGGCCTCATCGTGCGCTTTCTGGAGGCGGTGGGCCGACGCTCGCTCCACATTTTCTGCATACATACCGTGGAGATCATCGCCATCCCCTGGTATCTGATGGTAGCCAGATTTTCGGACCGGCCGGTGCTGGGCATGTGGCTGCAATATGCCATCGCTCTGGGCTCCATCTGGCTGGTGTGTGAGCTGCTGCGTGCACGCCGTGCACTCATCATCCGGTTTTTCCCTGCACGGCGCAAGAGCCCTGCCGTGCACTATACCGCCCGGCATTAAGGTGTTTTTCCGGCTGCTGCGGTGCAGCCTATCATAAAAGTAAGAGGAGAATCCCGTTATGAACAACGATGCCCCCGAGACCCTTGCTGCGGCCCGCAGCCGCGCTGCCGACCTTGAGCAGCAGCTCAAGCTCTCTGACGAAGGCGTATCCCGGCTGGCACAGCGGTGTCTGGAGCTGGAACAGCAGGTGCTGAACTATCAGGCCGCACTGGCAAGGCACGGCAGCGACAACGAGCCTGCCGCCCTCACCCTGCCGCAGCTGTTCTACGATTCCGGCTCCGGCTATTCCCCGCGGGAATGCCTGACCGTTGCCGAGGACGCCTACGACGAGCTGACCCACGAGGTCTCTGCGGTGTTCACCCTGCCCACGGATGCCCGTGCGCTGCGGCTGGACCCCGGTGAGCTGGCCTGCTGTGTGACTGACCTGAGCATCTCGGACGAGCGGCTGGAATGCCGCGCCATGAACGGCATCCAGCTGCAGGAAGACTGCCTGCTGTTTCTGGATGTGGACCCCAACCTGACCGTGCAGAGCACAGTGCCCTTTGCGGCCGGGATGAAGTTTGCCGTGACCTATCATTACTATCCGCTGGGCCGCTTCCAGCACGAACAGCCCGGCAAGGCCCTGCTGCAGGCCCTGAGCGCCATCAAGCTGCGGGCCGAAGCGGAGCAGAACGATCTCCGCGGGCAGCTGCAGGCCGCCCTTGCCGAGAATACCCGGCTGAACAACCAGCTGACCGAGCTGCAGAACAGCCGCGCCGCCTACGAAAACTCGCTGGAAAACCTGTACGAAAGCAGCAGCTGGCGGCTCACCGCCCCGCTGCGTGCGCTGCACCGGCTGTTCCGTCATTGATACGATTTGCAGAGGAGTGTCATTATGTACACAAGTTACAGCACCCTGCAGCGTAAACAGCTGACGAAGCAGGTGTATACCGATACCCAGAGCACCTATCTGCTGGTGTATGCGCCCGGCCGCCATCAGGCGCTGGAGCACGCACTGGAAAACCAGCTGCACCGCAAGTTCCGGCTGGTGACGGAGCTGGCCCCCGCCCTGACCGACTCGGTGGAGGGCGTGCTGCTGGTCAGCGAAGATCTGGAGTGTACCTCCACTGCCCTGACCTATTTTGCCGGTGCCCTGCGCACCGGTGCAGACCTTGTGGTGTGCGACGCCGCCTTTGGCTTTGACGGTTCCACCGCCCTGTACCTGAGCACCCAGCACATCCCCTGCAGCCGCTGTGCCATGGTATCGCGGAAGCTTCTGGACCGCATCCGCGCCGCTGCCCGCGGCAGGGACAGCGTGACCGAGCTGCTGCGCCTTGCCACCGCCATGGCGGAAAACTGCCGCCGCATCCCGGAGTCCCTGCTGCATTTCCGGCGGGAGCTGTGTGCCGATGATGTGTTCTCTGCCTCCGGAAAGCGTGCTCTGATCCTGAGCCATGAGCTCACCATGACCGGTGCCCCCATCGTGCTGGTGAGCGCCGTGCCGGTGCTGCGCAGCATGGGCTTCGAGGTCGTGGTTCTGGGCCCTGCGGACGATGGCTCTCTGCCGCTGTTTCTGGATGCCGGTGCTGCCGTTGTCACCCGCAGCGACTGCGTGATGAGCTCCTCCCTGTGGGGGCTTGCCACCAGTGCGGATTTTGTGCTGGCCAATACTGTGGTGGAGGCCGCCGCCGTGAGCACCCTGAACGGCTCCTTTGTGCCGGTGCTGTGGTGGCTGCACGATGCCTTTGCAGGCTATCCGTTCATTGCGCACAGGATCCCCGAAACGCTGGACTCCAATGTGCATGTGTGCGCCGTAGGCTCCCACGCCACTGCCGCCATGCATTCGGTGCGGCCGGATTTTAACATCGAACAGCTGATCTACGGCCTGCCGGACTACGCGCAGGAGAGCTTCCCGGTCTATGATATCAGCTACGCGGGCGGACGCCCTCTGTTCGTGACCGTGGGCTCCTTTGAGCCCCGCAAGGGTCAGGATATCTTCTGCAATGCCATCCGTCTGCTCAAGCCCGAAGTGCGCCAGAAGGCCGCTTTCCTGTTCGTGGGCAAGGCCGCAGACAAGAGCCTGAAGAGTGCCGTGGACGCACTGGTGGAGGATTACCCGGACACCGTGTTCTACCGCAAGCGGCTGGAACGCCCGGAGATCAAGTCCCTGATGGATCAGTGCACCTGTGTGGTGTGCTCCTCCCGCGACGACCCCATGCCCACCTTTGTCACCGAGGGCCTGATCTTCGGCAAGCCCTCCATCGTGTCGGAGCACACCGGCA
>ERZ506764.1710-NODE-1710-length-11426-cov-5.363381_pt1 | contig 11426 bp, 8 predicted proteins | sample MGYA00513041_ERZ506764 | MGnify/ENA metagenome assembly ERZ506764
GAGGCCCCCTTGTCAAAGGGGGCTGGCCGCGTTAGCGGACTGGGGGATTCCGACGAGCCTTGCGTGGCTGCCCGTTCCCGGTCAACCACCCGCCAACTGCAAAGGGGCGGGCGGCCGCCCTCCCTTGCCCCTCTCGTGCACGACGATTCACGGCAGTCCGTAGGGGCCGGGCATGCCCGGCCCGCAACTTTGCTATGCCCACCATCAACGGGCATTCACCCACTAACTCCCGCGGCGGCCTGGGGGCAGGCCGCCCTACGTACCCCTTTTAAATTGGTTTGCAGGGAGGGGGCTTGCCCCCCGCGGGGCGTCGGGGACGCCGCCCCCTACAGCCTTTACCACTACCCTTTTGCCTGTTGTAGGGGGGGGATTTATCCCTCCCGGCAAGGCGTTCCTCACACCTCGATCTTCTCATCCTCGGCAAAATCGCGTTTCGCGGTCTGGCCTAAAATCTCATGCCAGCGCATGGGCGAAATCCCATCCCCCGGGCGCTTCGTTGTCAGATTTTCCTCGGTGAAAACCTCACCCGCTTTGATTTCCCGGGCGGCCACAATGCTCTTGCGGGCAATGGCCTTGTTGGGGGCTTCGCTGGCGGTCAGGTGCTTGTGGCCGTCGCCGAGGGCGGCTTCTGCGTGGCGCACGGCCAGCACCATCGCCGCAAACTCGGCGGGGTCCAGGCTGGCCTTCTGGTCGGGGCCGGGCAGGGATTTGTCCAGCGTAAAGTGCTTTTCAATGACCTGCGCGCCTAAAACCGTCGCGGCTACGTCACATTCCCAGCCGGGCGTATGGTCGGACAGCCCCACCGGCAGACCAAACTGGTCGTACAGCTCGATCATGGCGGTCAGGTTCGCGTCCTCGTAGGGCGTCGGGTACTGCGTGTTGCAGTGCAAAATCGTCACCTCGGGGCAGCCGCCGTCATCCAGCACGCCCAGCGCATCGGTGATCTCGTCCAGTGTGCTCATGCCCGTGGAGAGCAGCACCGGCGTTTTCTGCGCGGCCATGGCCTCGAGATACGGCAGGTTCGTGATCTCGCCGGAGGGGATTTTTAAAAGCGGCAGACCCAGCGTGCCCAGAAACTTCACGCTCGGCACATCAAACGGCGCGCTTAAATACTGGATGCCGATGGAATCACAGTATTCCTTTAATTCTTTATGCGCCTCAAACGAGAAATGCAGCTTGCGGATCATCTCCAGCTGGCTCTCGGCGGCATCGGTGGTCTGCTTCTGGTACTCGGCCTTCTCGGCAAATTTGCTGACCACCAGCTCGGGCACGGCGGTCTGATATTTTACAATGTCCGCGCCGCATTCTTTAGCAACGCGGGCCATCTCCTTGGCCATTTCCAGACTGCCGTTGTGGTTGACCCCGGCCTCAGCTATGATCGTTACAGGCATAGGTAAAAACCTCCGGTTTTTATAGTGAGGAGATAGGGGATGACGCACCGGGAAGGCTTCGGCCTTACGGTGATGCTCTCTCCGCTCTCCTGACTCATCTCTTTTCTACTGCTGATTTTCCAGCTTTCTTCTCATCTTCTCCAGCTCCTCCAGCTGGCCCATGTCCATCCAGCTGCTCTCGCTGATGGGATAGACGCCGACCTTCTCCCCGGCCCGGCGGTAGCGCTCGATCACATCGGGGAAACCGATCTTCTCGCCGTCGCGCATTTCCTCCACGACGCGCGGCTCCACCACGTAGACGCCGGTGTTCGTCAAAAAGTCCAGCTCGGGCTTTTCGCGCATGGCGGCAATGCTGCCGTTCTCGCCCAGCTCCACCACGCCGTAGGGCACGGTGTAGTGCTTGAACGCGCAGATCATCGTGACCAGGTTGCCGTGGGATTTATGGTACTCATAAATGTCGCCGAAGTCTACATCCAAAAGCGTGTCACAGTTCGTAAAAAAGAACGGTGCTTTGACTTTTCCTTTCAGCAGGCAGAGCCCGCCGCCGGTGCCCATGAACACTTCCTCGTCGGCAAAGTCCACGGTATAGTCCTTTTCCAGCTCATTGAAATAGGACTTGATCATGCCCTTTTTGTAGTTCACGATCATCGTGAAATTGTGGCAGCCGAAGTCCCGGAACCGGTCCATGATCAGCTCGGCAATGGGCTGCTCGCCCACGGGGATCAGCGGCTTGGGCAGAATTTTTGTGTACGGGTACAGCCGCGTGCCCAGCCCGCCCGCCATCATCACAACGGGAATATCGACCTGCTTGCGGTTGTCCAAATCCAGGCCGTGGGCAAAGATGATGTCGGTGATGATGCCGCGCTTGTTCAGGACCGGCAGCGCGTCGATGCAATGCTCCTGCAAAATGCTGCGGGCCTTGCCGCGCTCGGACACCGAGACGCTCAGCGGATGATAGTTGGCCGCGTGGTCCACGGTCTGGTCCGGTGTGCCGCCGCGCAGGAAAAACTTGCGGATGTCACCGTCAGTGATGACGGCCTTCAGATGTCCCTCCGGTGCAATGAACAGGATGCGCTGGCCGGTCTCGTCCAGCTTGCGCAGCGTTTCCAGCACCGTGGCGGTGGGCTCAATAAAAAGCTCTTCTACTTTTATCAAGGGTGGTCCCCCTTTGCAATTACTTGGCCCCCTCTGCGAGGGGGCTCCCGCCGCAGCGGGTGGGGGAGAGAGCCTTACGGCTATCCGAAATATTTCGGGCAATGGCAAGGTTCTCTCCCTCCGGCCCTGCGGGGCCACCTCCCTCGCAGAGGGAGGCAAGGGCACTTACAGCCCCAGCACCGCTTCGATCACGCGGTCACAGTCCTCAAAGGACAGGTTCGTGGAGCAGGGCAGGTTGACAATATACTTGCGGTAGTCCAGCGCCTTGTCCAGACCGTAAGCCTCGTTGCGGGGGTAGTCGGCCTGCTCATGGATGAGCGCCCACACCGGGCGGGTCTGGATGTGCTGCGCCTGCAGCTTCTCGATCACAGTGTCGCGGTCCAGCCCGGAATCCTTCAGATACAGGCTGAAGAACCAGTGGTTGGAGCGGCACTCCCCCTCGCGGAAAGGCAGGATGTGCAGCCCCTTCACGCCGTCCAGCGCGGCCACATAGCGGTCATACAGCGCCTTTTTGTGGGCGATGAAGCCCTCGAGCCGCTCGAGCTGGGCAAGCCCTAAGGATGCCTGCACGTTCGTCATGCGGTAGTTGTAGCCGACCTCATCGTGCAAGAATTGCAGCAGATCGGCCTTGGCCTGGGTGGACAGATGCTTGGCGTGCTCGGCCCAGTCAGCGTGGTTGGACACGACCATGCCGCCTGCGCCGGTGGTGATGATCTTGTTGCCGTTAAAGCTGTAGCAGCCGATGTCGCCGATGGTGCCCGCAAACTTACCGGCAAACGGGCCGTCGGTGCAGCGGGTGCCGAGCGCCTCGGTGGCATCCTCAATGACAATGAGGCCGTAGCGCTTGGCTATCGCCATCAGGCGGGGCATGTCGGCCATGTTGCCGAACACATGCACGACCTCCAGTGCCTTGATGTGTGCGCCGGTGGCTTTGTTGTACAGCCTGCCGTCCCGCAGCTCGCAGCGGTTCGCACAGAAATCCTCGACGGCGTCGGGATCAATGCACAGGGAGTCGTCGCAGCCGATGAAGACCGGCTCCGCGCCGACATAGCGGGTCAGCGGGTTGACGGCGGCGATGAAGGTCAGCGTCGGGACGATGACCTCATCCCCGCGGGTGATGCCGGCGGCCATAGCGGCCAGATGCAGCGCGCTGGTACCGGCGTTGCAGGCCACGGCGCGGGGCATGCCTACGTAAGCGGCCAGCGCTTCCTCGAACTCCGTGACCTTGCCGCCGCTGGTGGACACCCACCCCGACGTGATGGCCTGCCCGGCCAGCTCGGCCTCGCGCGCGCCGAAATTCGGAACCGAAAGAGGAATAAATTCAGACATGGTACTGCCTCCAAACTCTATCCTGGTGCCCGCCGTGCAGCGGCGGACGGAATTTTACAAATATTCTATTTTATTATACCGCGTTTGCAGGATAAGGGCAAGAAAAAGATGCAATGGACTTTCTGTATCTTTCCCCCGGGGAAAGCCCGTTTTCCCGTTGACAAACCTTCTCCCTTGCACTACTATAAATACTGTTTATAAAGTATAAAATAGGGGGTTTACCATGAAATACGGTTTTATCGGCTGCGGCAACATGGGCGGGGCTGTGGCGCGCGCGGTCTGCAAGGGCGCCGGGTCCGGCGATGTGCTGCTGGCCAACCGCACGCCTGCCAAGGCACAGGCGCTGGCGGACGAGCTTGGCTGCGCCTGCGGCACGAATGAGGAGGTCGCCGGCATCTGCGACTTCATCTTTCTGGGCGTAAAGCCCCAGATGATGGCCGATATGCTCGACGAGCTGACCCCAACGCTGGAGGCCCGCGCCGAGAGCCGCCCCTTTGTGCTGGTCACGATGGCGGCGGGCCTGTCGATGCAGCAGATCCGCCAGATGGCGGGCAGCGGCTACCCCATCATCCGTATGATGCCCAACACCCCCGTGGCGCTGGGCGACGGTATGATCCAGTACTGCTCTGACGATGTGGAGCCGGAAAAAATGGCCGAGTGGCTCACCGCCATGGCCCCCGCGGGCCGTCTGGACGCCGTGCCGGAGAGCCTGATCGACGCCGCCAGCGCGGTGTCCGGCTGCGGACCGGCCTGGGCGTATCAGTTCATCGAGGCACTGGCCGACGGTGGTGTCGCCGCAGGTCTGCCCCGCGCCAAGGCGCAGGAGTACGCCGCCCAGATGCTTTTGGGCAGCGCGCGGATGGTGCTGGAGACCGGCAGGCACCCGGGCGAATTGAAGGACGCCGTCTGCAGCCCCGGCGGCTCGACCATTCAGGGCGTGCGCCTGCTGGAGGAGCGCGCTTTCCGCGGTGCCGTGACCGACGCCGTGCTGGCCGCGTTTGAAAAGACAAAGGATTTGGGGAAGAAGTGACCCCTTCCGAGAATGTAGGGGCGAGCATTGCTCGCCCGCAGACCTGACGGAAAAAAGTGCTTTTCCAGGAAAATACCCCGCGCGGCAGACGCCTGACGGGCGAGCAATGCTCGCCCCTACAAAGCGGTTGCCAAACAGGAATAGAAAGAGAAATTTTATGCGTATCGTCGTTAAAGTAGGCACCAGCACGCTGGCACATCCCGGCGGGCTGCTCAACATCCGCCACACCGAGGATCTGGTCAGGGTGTGGAGCGATATTCAGAACGCCGGACATCAGCTCATCGTCGTATCGTCGGCGGCCACGGGCCTCGGCGCAGGCAAGCTGCAAATTGAAAAGCCCGGCGACCTTGTCACCAAGCAGGCCGCCGCCGCGGTGGGCCAGTGCGAGCTGATGTACACCTATGACCGGCTGTTCGGCCAGTACAACCATACCGTGGCCCAGATGCTGCTGACGTGGGAGGATTTCGACCACGAAAACCGTCTGCACAACCTGCAAAACACGCTGGAGCGTCTTTTGCAGCTGCACGCCATCCCCATCATCAACGAGAACGACCCCGTCGCCTGCGAGGAATACTCTCTGGGCGACAACGACACGCTGGCCGCGCTGGTGGCCAAGTGCATCCACGCCGATCTGGTCGTGCTGATGTCCGACATCGACGGCCTGTACACCGCTGACCCGCACACCCACCCGGACGCAAAGCTCATCCCGGTGGTCGAGGAGATCACGCCGGAAATTGAGATGCTGGCGGGCGGCGCGGGCTCGGCCCTGGGCACCGGCGGCATGCTGACGAAGGTCACCGCTGCCAAGCGTGCCACCGAGGCCGGTGTGGACATGATCATTACCAACGGTGCCCACGCCGAGGTGTTGTACGACATTGTCGAGGGCAAGCCCGTCGGCACCCGGTTCGTGGGCCGCAAGGCATAAGGGAGGTCTGACCCCATGACTACGCAGGAAATTTTGCAGGCCGCGCAGGGCGCAAAGCTGCCGCTGGCGCTGGCCGACACCGACACGAAAAACGCCGCGCTGGAGGCGATGGCCGTTGCGCTCATCGCCGCGCAGGATAAAATTCTGGACGCCAATAAGCAGGACGTCGAGAACGCCCGCGGGCGGGTCAGCGACGTGATGCTGGACCGTCTGGCGCTGACGCCGGGCCGCCTGACCGACATGGCCAAGGGTATGCGCGAGGTCGCGGCCCTGCCCGACCCGGTGGGCGCAGTGCTTCGCAAAATTGTGCGCCCGAACGGCCTTTTGATCGAAAAAACCGCCGTGCCGATGGGTGTCATCGCCATTATCTACGAGAGCCGCCCCAACGTCACGAGCGACGCTGCCGCGCTGGCCATCAAGGCGGGCAGTGCGTGCATCCTTCGCTGCGGGCGCGACGCCTGGGCCAGCTGCCACGCCATCGTGGAGGCCCTGCGCGCCGGTCTGCGCAGGGTGCGCCTGCCGGAGTGCGCGGTGAGCCTCATCGAGGACACCTCCCACGCCAGCGCCAACGAACTGATGACCGCGGACGGGCTGGTCGATCTGCTGATCCCCCGCGGCGGGGCCGGGCTGATCCGCGCCTGCGTCGAGAACGCAACCGTGCCCTGCATCCAGACCGGCACCGGCATCTGCCATGTCTACGTGGACAAGGCCGCCGATCTGGAGATGGCCGTGGATATTGTGGAAAACGCCAAGACGAGCCGCCCCAGCGTCTGCAACGCCGAGGAGGCGCTGCTGGTCCACAGGGACGTGGCAGCGCAGTTTTTGCCGATGCTGAAGGCCCGCCTTGTCGATGCCCGCGCCGCTGCCGGCATCACCCCGGTGGAGCTGCATCTGGACGCACGCGCCGCGGCCATCATCGACGGTGTGCCCGCCGCGCCGCAGGACTTTGACACCGAGTATCTGGATTATAAGCTGAGCGTGGCCGTTGTGGATGACGTCGATGCGGCCATCGCCCACATTGCGAAGCATTCGACCCACCACAGCGAGGCCATCGTCACGGCGGACGCCGCGGCGGCACAGCGGTTCACGACCTGCGTGGACAGCGCGGCGGTCTACGTGAACGCCAGCACCCGCTTTACCGACGGCGGCGAGTTCGGCCTTGGCTGCGAAATGGGCATCAGCACCCAGAAGCTCCACGCCCGCGGCCCCATGGGGCTGGCCGAGCTGTGTACGTATAAATATATTGTGCACGGCAATGGGCAGGTCAGGGGCGGAAGCAGCGCGAAGATGAGCTGCTACACAAACAAATAAGGCTTCCCCCTTGGGGGAAGCTGTCAGCGGCCCCGTCCGCTGACTGATGAGGGTAGACCTTGCCGCTGCAGCCCGTTCACTGGCCGCTATGGCGGGCTTTGCCCTCATCCGGCCTCGGTCGGAGCCTCGGCCACCTTCTCCCGAGGGAGAAGGCTTCCATAACGCAAAAACACCTGCGTCCGAAAACGCAGGTGCTTTTATTTTACCCAATATTCATATCCACCGGTTTCGAGATCCCCTTGACGCTGCCGGAGCCTGTGTACTGCCATATATTGTGCTTGTAGCTGAAGCTCAGCGTATCGCGGTACTGGGCGATCCAGATGTTGTACTTGCTGATGTTCGCAAAGTTCAGCGCGTTATAGAACCAGCTGGCATAGGAGTAAACGCCCGCGCTGTACCCCGCGCTGCGGATCGTCTCGCAGAAGGCGACGGCGCAGGCCGTGCGCTCGGCGGCGCTCAGGGCATTGGCGCGCCCGCCGCCGACACTCTCGGTGTCGTAGTAGACGCCCAGCGGCAGGCTGTAGCCGCTGACCAGGCTCAGCACCATGCTGGCCTCCTCGACGGCCTCGGCCTCGTTGATGGCTTGGCTGTAGAAGTAAACGCCGACGCGCAGGCCCGCGTTGATCGCGCCCTGAATGTTCCGACGATAGGTAGAATCCTCGACCAGCGCACCGCTGCCGTAGCCGCGGTAGCCGCAGCGGATGATGGCAAACGTGATGCCGTCCGACTTGACGGCGTTCCAGTCAATGCTGCCCTGGAACTTCGAGACATCAATGCCGCGGGCTGTGCGGTTCAGTGCGCCGTCCGCCGCAAAGGTGTAGACATTGCCCTGAATGACCTGCTGGCCCGTGACGGGCTGGTGGGTGGACGGGTCGTAATAATACGTTGCGCCGTCAATATCCTGCCATCCGGTGTACTCGTATATCGTGGTGGTCGCGCTGGTCACGGCAAAGCCGTAGTTGGCCAGCTCCTGCACCGCAATGTTATCCGGCCAGCCTGCCGTCGGGTCGGGCACCTGGGTGGGTGCTTGTGTCGGAGCCGCTGTCGGGGCTTCCGTAGGGGCTGCTGTCGGGGCAGGCGTTTGCGTTTCGGCGGGTGTCTCCGTCGGGGCCTCGGTGGGGGCGGGCGTCGCCTCCGGGGTCGGCTCGGGCGTGCTCTCGGGGGTCGGTTCCGGCGTGGGGTCCGCCGGGACAGGGGTCTCCTCGGCAGTCGGGGCGGCCCCGCCGGTCTCCTCCTGTACGGTCACCGGCTCGTCCGCGCGGTGTACCCACGCCATGCGGGTGTTGGCCGCACCCAGCAGCGTGACGGAATCCGCCGCGCCGGGCAGCCAGGCCGCCGTGGCCGTGTTGGCGGCGTAGCTCGTATCGCGCATTGCGCCGATCAGGTCCTTCGTGTCGTCCTGATAAACGGGCAGGTAGGGTGTCTCGGTGCCGTCGGCCAGCAGCAGATGACCGCTGCTGCTCAGCTTGGCTGTGTAGCTCGTCTTGCTGCCGGTCTCGGTCCTGGCGCTGTCGGCGTAGGTCACGGTGTCGGTGACCTCGTTGACGATGGGGGCCGAGCCCGCGTTGCTGACGCCGGAGTCCTCGGCACTCTCGTTGACCTGGCTTGCCTGGACGATCTTCTCTTTAACGGCCTTGACGTCCGCCTTGTAGACGACCTTTTCCTTAACCGTCACGGTCTGGGCCTCGGGCTGCGTGTAGCCCTCGATGGGCTGGACTGCCAGCGTGTAGTCGCCGGGGGTCACGTCCTCGGCCAGCGCGGTGCCGGTCTCGGTATCCAGCTCGTAATCCGTGGCATTGCCCTTGGCGTCGGTCAGTGTGATGGTTGCCGCCACGCCCAGCAGCGGGGTCTTTTCGTTCTCGGCGTCATCCTCCTTCGCGCTTTTGGACGGCGTCGGGGACGCATCGGGCGTGGGGCTGGGCTCGGGGACGTTCTCGACGTAGAGCGTCACACCGACGTCCTGCTGGATGACGCTGGCCTCCATCGTCAGCGGCTTGTCCGGCTCCGGCGTGGGGCTCGGCGTCGGGGAAGGGGTCGGCGTGGCCGCCGTCTCGGGGGTGGCTGTCACGATGGGCGTGGGGCTGGGCTCGGGCGCGGAAAGCGGACCGACGCTGGCCGCAAACGCGCCCAAGCCGATGCTGGCGGTCAGCACCACCGCTGTGCCGCCCGCGGCCAGCTTATACAGCGGCAGCCGCGCAAAGGTGCTGCCGGAGAAATACCGCATGGGGTTCTTCTTATTAAACATTCCTGTTCCTCACAGTTAAAAAGCGATAAACTATTACAAAATGAATCATACCACGAAAAAAGCCCCCGCCGCAAGTGGGCAGGGGTGGAAAAGTGCACAGAAAAACGCCGAAATTTTCAACATCCATAGGGTCTGTTTGTGGATAATTGTGACACCGCGGACACAACTTTCCGGGCATCTAGTGGTCGCGGCTGCCGTCAGGTGCCAGCAGTTGTGTTGGGCAAAAATTCCTCCACCAATAAATCGACACACGCACCGTAGCTGCGCTCCGGCCCCGCAAGAAACGGCCAGCGCCCGGTCAGCGGGTCGTACAGGTGGCCGTACCCCGCAAAAATTTCGTTTTTGTACTGTTTATTATAGAAGAATAGCACCATGCTTGCAAGCCGACTGCCTTCCCACGCGGGGGAGGGCTTAGGGGGACTGGATTTTTACGTTGGATTTGCTATAATAAGCGTAAAGGATGCAGGCATCGACTTCTGCAGCAAACGGAGAGCAATATAAGAGGTAAACACCATGCAATACGTCAATTTCGGCACCACAGGCTTACAAATCTCCCGCCTTGGGTTTGGCGGCATTCCCATTCAGCGCATCGACCAGCCCGGCACGCGGGAGCTGCTGATTGCCGCGCATAAGGCGGGCATCAATTACATCGACACTGCCCGCGCCTACACGGTCAGCGAGGCATGGATCGGCCAGTCGCTGGAGGAGGCCGGGCTGCGGGATGACTTCATTCTGGCGACCAAATGCCGCGCGCTGACCAAAGCCGACATGGAGGCCGAGATCGCCACGAGCCTGAAAAACCTGCGCACCGACCACATCGAGCTGTTCCAGTTCCACAACCCGAGCCTCGACGGCCTGAAAACCATTCTGGCGCCCGGCGGCGCAATGGAGGCGCTGCTCGAGGCAAAGGCCAAGGGCATCGTCGGGCATATCGGCATCACGGCGCACCTGGCCGCTGTGTTTGAGGCCGCGCTGGACATCCCCGAGATCGAGACGATCATGTTCCCGTACAACATCGTGGAGCAGCAGGGCAGGGAGCTGATCGACCGCTGCGCCGCGGCGGGCAAGGGCTTTATCGACATGAAGCCGCTGGCGGGCGGTGCCATTGAGGATGGCCGCCTGGCACTGCGGTACGTGCTGTCCAACCCGGCAGTCACGGTGTCCATCCCCGGCATGGCGACGGTGGAGGAGCTGAACGCCAACGTGGCGGGCACGGCCAACACTGCCCCGCTCACGCCCGAGGAGGAGGCCGCCTGCCAGAAGGTGCGCGACGCGCTGGGCACCCAGTTCTGCCGCCGCTGCAACTACTGTGCGCCCTGCACGGTGGGTATTTCTATCCCCAGTGTGTTCCTGTTCCAGGGGTACCTGAACCGCTACGGTCTGCAGCAGTGGGGCCGCGAGCGCTATGCGACGCTGCAGACCAAGGCCGGTGCCTGCATCCGGTGCGGCGCCTGTGAGCCGCGCTGCCCGTACAACCTGCCGATCCGCCAGATGATGCAGAAGGCCGCGGAGGATTTTGGGGAGTAAGGGTAGATAAAACAAGGCGTAGGGGCGGATTCCATATCCGCCCGTGGGGGCTTTCGCAGCCGCAAGCTGCCCGGGCGCATATAGAATGCGCCCCTACAGGGTCAACAGAATAAAGCGGCCTTCCCACAATCGCACATTTGCCGGTAAGCCGCGGGCCGGGCATGCCCGGCCCCTACCGAGTTACAACCCGTAAATGGGCAATCAGGATGAACTCTGCCCTCATCAGTCCGCTTCGCGGCCAGCTTCCCCCACGGGGGAAGCCTTTTTTTGTTTCTGAATATTGTTTTTTGCTAGGCGAACGTGTATAATTTAATCTGTATAATTTTGTGCAATAATGTGAGGAATGAGTGCTATGCTTTCCGACCCCCAGCTGCATTATCTTGATAACGCCGCCACGTCCCGGGTGGACCCGGCGGTGGCGCAGGCTGTCAGCGAGGCGCTGACTGAGCTTTGGGCCAACCCCAGCAGCCTGTATGACCCCGCCGTTGCCAGATCGGACGAGCGTCGTGTAGG
>ERZ506764.1715-NODE-1715-length-11394-cov-4.516977_pt1 | contig 11394 bp, 8 predicted proteins | sample MGYA00513041_ERZ506764 | MGnify/ENA metagenome assembly ERZ506764
AGAAAAGGCAGGAGAATATATTGAGAAGCCGATTGAATTTGAGTTTTCGGGAGACGATGATTTCTTATTGTATATCGACGGAAAACTTGTACTTGATATGGCAGGGAAACATAATCCTCTGGAAGGTCATATTAACTTTGAGACCGGAGCGGTAGATGTGTACGGATTAAATAAAGACGGTGCAACAGAGGACGGATATCCGATCAATAAAAATCAGCATCATGCACAGGCGAATATTTATGAAAAAAATGATGCGAACGGTCCGTGTTTAGATATGGAAGAACTTTCGCAAGGCATACATAAGATCACGATTTTTTATGCGGAGCGCGGAGCGGGTGTTTCCAACTTAAAGATCCGTTTTAATTTCCCGAAAACGAATCAGCTTGATCTGACGAATCAGGTAAGCACTGCTTCGGCAAATCAGGACGTATTCGGAAAAGCATTAGGATATATCGGAAGTTTTACTTATAAAATATTGAATCAGGCGACAAGCGGAAGGCAGATTCCCGTGGAAGATTCGGTAGGTTATCTCCGTAACGAAGGCGCTGTTAAGTTTAACGATTTTAAAAACAGCGGAACATACAGAGGGTCTAAGACCGGAGAAAGTGAGCTCAAAGAAGCAGATCCGGACGCAGAGACAGACGGCCCGATTATCGGTGAGCGCAGCGATGTGATAAAGCTTGTGAATAAAGACAGCGGCAAAAATCTCGATCAGTATCAGATGTCGGAAGAAATTGCTTCGGGAAAATACTGGACAACGATCGACTGTGCGGAGAACGGAGGCAGTGTGGATCTGTCAAAAGCGGCATATCTTCAAATGTCAGTTTATAATAACTCGGATGCTTCCAGCGCTACCGGGTGGTCGTTAAAAGCGAGACTGACAGACCGGCACGGAAATGTGATCACCAGACCTGCCAGTCAGATGACGTATTATGGATACAGTAATTCGATGCCGAAAGGCCAGTGGTCGATCGTTCGTCTGAATCTGGCAGACTGGAATTCGGGAATATCGGATTTTGATATGAAAAATGTCGCCAAAGTGCAGTTCGCCTTTGCACGTGACAGAGGAAGTCTGTATATGGCGGATATGGATTTTAAAGGAAAGATCATTCCGAACCAATCGACCGGATTTTATGCAAGCGACGATCAGATTTCAGATTATGAATCGCTGGGAACAAAAGAGCGGCCTCTTAGCTATAATGAGGCGGTCTTAAATCCGGTAAGCGGAGCGTTCTTCCGGTTGAATCCGATACAGGAAACAGATGTTGTGAACAACGGAAATGACCTCATGGTCAGATCGAGAGGACTGTTAGAGCTTACAGATGGAAACAAAGCGTCTTTTGTCGATAAATTCCGTGAGGGAAGTTATTTGCAGATCACACAAGACGATCCGCTGAGAAACAAAGTATTTCGGACTTCATGGTCGATTTTGGAAAATGCGGTATATGACGGTGCGTCGGGAATGTATACGGAAGGTTATATTGCGGATAACATTCTTGCGCTGCATCCGACGGCAAGAACGGTGGAAAATGATCCGGAGATTTTGAATAATACAGTGACGGATGTAAGAACATATACGGCGTCAGACGACAGAAATGTAAAGAGCGCGGACGGAAAAGGGTATCACTATCCGAGTTCAAACAGAGAAGGACATGTATCGGAAAAGAACGAGACTTTTGTTTTCAGAAGCTATCTCGATCCTGACAACCTTCAGAAAAACGGGATCCATCTGACTGTGGCGTATAAAAACGATCTGATCAGCGGAGGACTGATCATTACAAAAACCGTCGATCAGATCGATCCGAAAAAAGATCATACATATAAATTTCATGTTCATTATACTGACGTAGCCGGAATGAGCCTTGAAGGAAATCTCGGATCGGGAAGCATGTCGGAAAGCGGAAGCAGTATTGTTCAGGAAATCGACGTAACTGTTCCGGCGGGAAAACAGACTGCAAGCGTAGCAGTGTACGGTATTCCGAAAGAGACTGTATATACGATCCACGAGGAAAATGAGATACCGCAAAATATCGAGATCGGCGGGAATTATACTTATCCTCAAAACGTGGCAAAAAATTTCGTGCAGACAGATCCTGACAGAGGCGGTGTACGCACAGGTGATGAGTATGACCACAAGGTGAAGGTGGGAACAAAGAAATATAATGTGAACGGAACGGAAGTCGAATATAAAACGGCGGAAGGTACAATGAAAGAAAGCGTACAGGAAGTTACGTTTGCGAATAAACAAGTGCCTGCTCACGGAGAAATTAAGATTACGAAAAAACTTCAGGGAAAAGCGTATGGAGAAGAGCGGGGTTATTTGTTCCATATCCATTATAAAACAACGGATGAAAACAATAAGGAAAAGGTCGTTGTCGTTCCGCAGACTGTAGTTGTAAAAGCAGGGGAATTGACAGGAAGTACTGTCTATGAAAATATCCCGCTTGGCGCACAATATGAAGTACATGAAGTAGATGAAACCGCTCTTCTGACTTTGGAAGCGGACGCAGGATCAACGGTATTGGGAAGTGATGACCCACTTTCGGATACCGAACAGAATCATTCTCATACAGATGTAAAAGCAGAGAAGAAGCATATTTCGATCATTCCGGAAGAAGAAGGGGCGATCGGAAGCGAATGTGCGAAGAAAGGGTTTTGGACAGCGCAGGGCGGAACGGGAGAAAGCCGTCATAATTTTACGTTTACAAATATCGGCTCTCATAATGTTGCGGTCTTGAAAACAGACAGTTCCCGAAACGTGCCTTTGGAAAACGCAGGTTTTACGCTTTATGATACGGAAGATAATATCGTTCAAAACCGGACGGCCGTTTATATGTGGCAAAATGAGATCAGTATAAGCGATCCGAATTATGACAGTTCGAGCGGAAGGTATCATCGGGGAGATACGTCTTATACGGTATATACGCTGAAAGGCGATCCGGCTGAGAAAAACGTTTATTATGTACCGCTGACGAACGAAGAGATTGCCGCATATAAAAAGGGAATGGAAGATCCTGAAAGCGCGGAAGGAATGGATGCACAGAATCGTGAAAAAGTTCGCGCGGCGGCATGTTTCGAGAACCTTGCGGCAGGAGAATACGTTTTAAAAGAGACGACGCCTCCGAACGGATACGGCGCGTCAGATCCGATTCGGTTTAAATTATCGATACAGGAGGGAGAGGAAAATCAGTTTGTACTTCCTTACGGAGTAAGTTTGGAAAGTCCTCTCTCCAATAAAGAAAATGTGACTCTTCAGGTGAGAAATGAAAAAAACAGCGGAGTCGTAAGCTTTACAAAGGAAAACCGAAAAGGAGAGCCTTTGAAGAACGCGAAGTTCGCTTTGTACCGGCTGATCTGCAGCGATCCGTCTCATGGAGGAAAGCATGATAAAGATCTGATCCGGCACGATGAAAACGGTAGTCTCGACGCCGGATATGCGTATAAAGATTGTTGGAAATTGCAGGGAACGGCGGTTTCGGATGAAAACGGAACAGTCGAATTCCTAAATCTTCCGGCAGAAGAAGGCACAGAGTACCGTCTGGCGGAGTTGAAAGCTCCGAGCGGATACGTGACGGCGAAAGGTCAGTGGAAAGTCACATATGAGAAAGAGACTCATGAACTGAAGATAACCGGAAGCGTAAAAAGGCCTCCGGCATTTTCGGGGGAAGGAACGGATGAGAATCCGTATAAAGTGATCAACTATACTTATGCCGAATTTCCGTTATCAGGCGGAAGGGGATACAGCTATCTTGCAGGCACGGTTCTGATCGCGGCGGCAGCCGGGTTGTGGTTTTGGTATGATTCGAGAAAGAGAAAAACTGTAAGATCACGCGGCATGAGAAAAAGGGGATATAAATAATAAGGAGGAAAAAGTTAATGGACAAGAAAACAAAAATGAAAGAAAAAAAGGCAAGCGGCATTTGGAAAAAAGTGTTGGGAATCTGTCTTGCGGTAATCATGGTCATCGGGATGACGATGCCGGCATGGGCGCAGATCGATGCAGAGTCGAAAGGTTCTATCAAAGTTACGGCAGATGAAAGCGGATGGACAGCATCGGCGTACCGGGTGATCGATGTGAATTTTGATTTTGACAACCAGCAGCCGAAAGAGCCTGCTTATGTGTGGAACAAAAACGCCGCAGAATGGGTCAGAACAAACTTTAAAGATTATATTGAAGCGGACGGCAACGGCGTAACAGAAGCGTTTATAACAATGGATACGGATAAGGATGCGGTTAAGGTAAAAGAATTTGCAGATAAGATGTCGTCGGCGATCGCGGCAGATACGATTCAGATGGGAGCAGCAGGAAGCGTTCAGCCGGGTGAAGGTCAGACGGAAGCGACGATCGGAAATCTTTCAATGGGCGGATATCTTCTGCTGATGACAGGCGGAAGCAAGATCTATTCTCCGGTATTTACACATATTTATCCGAAGTTTAGCGACGATACAAAAGAATGGGCAATCGTAGACGGAGATATTACAATTACCGCAAAGGGAACAAACCCGACGACCAAGAAAACTGTAAAAAATGCAGACGGAAAAGAAATATCTACGACGGCGATCGGAGATACGGTAACTTACGAACTGACAGTTGATATTCCGGTTTATCCTGATAGTGCAAATGTAAAAACATTTGTTTTCGGAGATGTTCTTCCATCCGGTGTAGCGTTGGTTGAAGATTCAGTGGCAATCAACCCGTCAGGTGCGCAGACAGATCTTTCGGAACACTTTATAAAAACAGAAGGAAAATTTGAATACAGCGTCAAAGATTACGGCAATTTGAAAACGGTAGTCAACGGTGCAAGTCAGATTATCGTAACTTATAAGGCAAAAGTTGTATCAGAAGCTTATGAAACACCGGATAACTTGAAAAACGCAGCGTATTTGAAGTACAACAGCGCTTCTTATAATACACAGGGCGTTGAAAAAAAGATCAATGTGGACCGTCAGTTATATACGTATGGCGTAAAGATTAAAAAGGTAGACAACAAGGACGAGAATACGGCGCTTCAAGGTGCGGAGTTTGCTTTGAAAAAAGGCGATACAGAAATAAAGTTTGCGAAAAGCGGAAAGATGTATTATCCGGCAGCAGACGGAGATGCAAAACTGACGACAGATGGAAATGGAGAAATGCTTATCGCAGGTCTTGATCTTGGAACATATACATTGACAGAGACGAAAGCGCCGTCAGGTTATACTTTGCCGAGAAATCCTGAGACGACGATCACGCTGTCTGAAAAAGACGCTGTAAACGGTACGCTGGATGAGTCAAAAGCAGAAGGAACGAATGTGAAAGCAAACTCGGCATCTGTTGATACACAAAAAACATGGCAGTTGAACTTCGTTCTTACAAACGGCAAAAGTAATTTCAACCTTCCGATTACAGGAGGCATCGGAACGGCAGTCTTTACGATCGGCGGAATTATGATCATGGCAGGAGCGGTAATGCTTCTTACATATGCGATCCGCAGAAGCAGAAGATAGGAAGTTTCAGGAAGAAAAGAAAAAAGTTCCGAACGGAAAACAGACAGAGAAAAGGCAGAAAAACAAATAGAGAAAGAAAAAGACAGAAAGAAAAGGGTTTGTCTGTATGCGCGAAAAAAGAAAAAGCCGAAAACGGCACAATAAACGCGGGCAGATATTAACACCGGTCATATTCCTGACGTCCCTGCTTTTATTTGCGGCGGGCGTCGGGATTTTCATTTATCCGGCGTTAAGCAACTATCTGGCGCAGCGTGAGCAAAAAGAAGTCATAGAAGAGTACGCTCAGACTGTAGAACAAATTGATAAAGACAAGATGGCAAGACAGTGGGAACTGGCAGAAGAATACAACGAGACTCTTCTCGGTGATCCCGTTCATGATCCGTTTATTCCGGGAACAGGATATGCGCTTCCCGATAATTATGAAAGTGTGCTGAATGTAAACAAAGACGGCGTAATGGGGTATCTGAAGATCCCGAAGATCAAAGTCGATCTTCCGATCTATCATGGCACAAGTGAAGAAGTTTTGGAAAAAGGCGCGGGACATGTCGACGTGACCGCTCTTCCGATCGGCGGAGTGAACCGGCATCCGGTCATCAGCGCGCACAGAGGTCTTCCAAGCGCGGAATTATTTACAAGGTTAGATGAATTGGAAAAGGGAGATCGTTTTTTTCTCCATATCCTTGATAAAACGCTCGCCTACAAGGTAGATCAGGTGAGAGTTATTAAGCCGGAAGAATTGGAACAACTGCAGACATATCACGATAAAGATTATGTGACGCTTCTGACTTGTACGCCTTACGGAGTGAATACACACAGGCTTTTAGTACGCGGAGAACGGATTCCGTATGAAGTGGCGGAAGAAAATGGGGGTGAGGCGTTCGATGATGAAAAGAATCAGGGAATGCCGCAATGGGTGAAAGAGTATGTTGTTATGATTATCGCAGGGATCTTGCTGCTTGTTTTCGCAGGCAGGATGTTTGCGGCGAGAAAATAAAAGAACCGCAGAACAGAAGAAAAGAAGACTACTGTTCTGCGGTATTTACTATTTCGTCAAAACTTCTACGCCGTCATTTGTGACAAGTACCATGTATTCGATCTGGGATGACAGTCCGTCGTCGATCGTGTATACAGTCCAACCGTTATCCTCATCAACGAAGAAGTCGGGACTGCCTTCATTGATCATCGGTTCGATCGTGAAGATCATACCGGGAACGAGAAGCATTTCACTTCCTTTTGGAGTGACATAGCTGACAAACGGATCTTCGTGGAATTCAAGTCCGATTCCGTGTCCGCCGATCTCTTCTACGACAGAATAGCCGTTTTCCCGGGCATGAGTGTTGATCGCATGCGCGATATCACCGAGATGTCCCCACGGTTTTGCGGCCGCAAGTCCGAGGTTGACGCATTCCTCTGTTACGCGGACGATTTTTTCGGCTCTTTCGGAAACCGTTCCGAGCTTAAACATACGGGAGGCGTCGGAAAAGTAGCCGTTTAAGATTGTAGAGACGTCAACGTTGATTATATCGCCGTCCTGAAGAATGATATTTTTATCCGGGATACCGTGGCATATTTCGTTGTTGAGCGAAGTGCAGACACTTTTCGGAAATCCCTGATAATTAAGCGGCGCGGGGATTCCCCCGTGTTCTTTCGTGAACGTATATACGATGTCGTCGATCTCGGCAGTGCTCATTCCGATGCGGATGTGCTTTGCGACTTCATCGAGTACAGCGGTATTTAATCTGGCGCTTTCTTTGATCTTTTCGATCTGTTCAGCCGTTTTGAGGATTGCCCGTGTCGGAACAATCTCGCCGCGTTCTGAATGCAGAAGAATTTTTTCTTCGATCGGCATATGGCATTTTTTGTATTTTTTGCCGCTGCCGCACCAACAGAGTTCATTTCTTTCCATGAATAACATCTCCTTGTAGTTATTTTATTACTGTATTTTAAAAGCGGTGAATGAAAAGGCCGCTTCGCAGTTTTGGTTCAAACCATGTTGATTTCGGAGGCATGAGAAGCCCGGCGTCCGCAACGCCCATCAATTCAGTCATAGAAGTGGGATACATTGCAAATGCGATCCCGCCTGTCTGATCTGCGGCGTCTTTCAGCGCGTCAAGTCCCCGGATTCCGCCGATAAAACGGATGCGGGAATCTGTTCTGGGATCGCTGATGCCCAGAACCGGGGAAAGGATGTGATCCTGTAAAACGGAAACATCCAGATCTTTTACCGGATCGCCGGAGAAAAGGTCTGCTTTTGCGTTTACACGATACCAGTTTCCGTCGGCATACATTCCGAATTCGCCTTTTTTCTGCGGGCGGACTGCTTCTACGCCGGCCAAAGCCACATCGAACCTGCTCTTTATTGTATCAAGAAATTGTTCAAATGTATACCCGTTCATATCCGTAACAACTCGATTGTAGTCGTAGATCGCCAGTTCGTCCGCGGGGAAGAGGACAGAAAGAAAATAATTGTATTCTTCTGTTCCTGAAAAATGGAGATCTTCTGCTCTGCGTTTCAGTCCGACTTTGACAGCAGAAGCTGCGCGGTGATGTCCGTCTGCAATGTACAGATGTGGAATCGCCTCAAAAATCTTAGAAATGTCAACAATCGTTGACATTTTATCTATACGCCACACCTCGTGTCTTATCCCGTCGTCAGAGGTGAAGTCGTAGACTTCAGGTGTTAATCGGACGTTTTTGATGATCTCTCCTAGTTTTTTGTCGGCGCGGTAAGCGAGAAAGATCGGTCCGGTCTGGGCGCTGCATGCGTCGATGTGACGGATTCTGTCCTGCTCTTTTGCTTCCAGTGTATTTTCGTGTTTTAAGATCACATTGTTGCAATAATCGTCGATCGAAGCGCAGCCTACAAGCCCTGTCTGTGTTCTTCCGTTCATTGTAAGCGCGTATAAGTAGTAACAAGGTTCTTTGTCCTGAAGAAAAGAACCTTCATCGATCATACGGTTCAGTGTTTCAGATGCTGTTTTATATACTGCTTCGCTGTATGGATTTGTGCCTTTTGGAAGAAGCGTCTCGGCTCGGTCGATCTGAAGAAAAGACTTCGGTTCGGCAGCCACGATTTCTCTTGCTTCCTCGCTGTTGTATACATCATAAGGAAGGGCGGCTATGGCAGAAGCTAAGTCTGCGCGAGGGCGGATTCCTTTAAATGGTCGGATAATGCTCATAGTAGTACCTCCTAAAAATCATCTGTCAGATAACTATACCACAGGCGAAAGCGGTTTGTCACGGGAGAGTCGACCTGAAGTGCGGTAAAAGTGGATATCTGTATGGATGAACTATCGTAACAGTTCAGCCCGCGCCATTCGTAAAACCGCACTGCGTGCTTATTGTGGCTGGCGCCACTGTTTTACTCATGAATAGGCGCTTAGCACATACAGATATCCACTTGCAAAAACATGCAAGCATGTTTTGTGCTTCTTGGATATCTGTATGGCTGAACTGTTAGACAAAAACCGACATTTTACTTGCCCGAATTATAAAAATATAGTAGTATTAATTTTTAAAGGAGAGGAAATTATGTGGTATTGGATTATAGTAGCTTTACTTGTGTCGGGCTGTGCCGCGATGTTGTTTGTATCGTTTTCGGGAATCAAACAGAGCAAAGCGGAGTTGGCGCGGGCAGAAGGAAGAGGAAGAAAAAAACGTCGGGATGAATATGAAGATGAGTATGAGGCGGAAGTCCGCACGCGTTCAAAACGAGAACGAGAGGCGCAAGCGTATGCAAAGGATCAGCGCCCGAAACGTAAGAAACGCCGCTGGAAGATCATTCTGGAAGATATTGACAGTTGGGAAAAATATAGCTTTACATTTTGCGACAGCGTAGGGATCGGCAGAGGAAAGGACGGAAGCATGTATGAGAGATATCTTCCGCTCACTTCTGACGGAAGGATCTCCAAGCTTCATTGTGTAATCATACATAAGAATGACAAATTATATGTAAAAGACGAGGATTCGAGAAACGGTACATATTTAAACGGTGTCCGTATCGACCGGCCGATGGAGATCCAAAAAGACGATATTATCGGAGTCGGGGAGACGCGGCTTGAAGTGCAGAGGATTTTGCGTGAGAGCGATTAAACACAGCATATAGAAAAGAACAGTCCGTTTTGCGGGAAGGCAGACAGTTGCCGCACTGTAAAGCGGGCTGTTTGCCGTATAGGAAGCGGCGCATTTTTGGCAGTCACATTTTCGGGGAATGAACATATAGTACACATATAATATCAGTTCGGGAGTGAGTGCGATGAACGAAAAACTGCCTTATTATATGGCTTATCCGATGCCCTTTTCTTTTGATGACGAGCGGATTGAGAGAATGGATCTTGAATATTTGAAAAGTATGTATCCGAAGATTCCGAAACGGATTCTTCCGTATGTAGAAGAAGAATGCGACCGTATGGAATACGAAAACAGTATGGTGTACGACGCATATCCTGATAAACTGCAGTTGAAGCTGATGTGCACGCGGGTGTGTGACAATATCAGACGGCATGAACATATTTGCCGGGAAGAGGATGAGAAGGAGGAAGATTTATCCGAAGATGAAGCAATAACTATGGAGAATCTGAGGGATCTTGTGGAGGTAATGCTGTTTCAGGAGTTATACAAACGCCGTTGTGACCACAGAAGATGTTGTCGCAGATTTTTTAAATAAGCGGAACTGTTTTATGCAAGTTTTGTGAGGCGAAGCGGAACTGTTTGGCAAAAAATATGTTTTGGTTGAAAATTACATGGAATATTTGCTTGAATTTTATGTATATTTTACAGAAATTTTCAAAGAAGCTCTCTTGATTTACTATTAAGATGAAATGTGATAAAATAAATAAGATATAGTAATGTATATTAGGTGGGGAATAAAATAAGGCGGAGAATACATATGAAAAAAAATTTGATTTTTATAGGGATGCCCGCAGTAGGAAAGAGTACGGTCGGCATCGTTGTGGCGAAGCGTCTCGGAATGCAGTTTATCGATACAGATCTGTTGATCCAGGAACAGGAGAAGAAACTTTTGTGTGAGATTATAGCCGAAGTGGGAGAAGATGGGTTTATTGAGATCGAAAACAGGGTGAATGCAGACGTCGATGCGGAAAACGCGGTCATTTCCCCGGGCGGAAGTGTGATTTATTGCGAAGAGGCGATGAAACATTATAAAAATATCGGAACGGTCGTATATTTGAAAGCGTCTTATCAGACAATAAAAAAGAGAATCCGCAATCCGAAAAAGCGCGGAGTTGTTCTGCGCGACGGACAGACGTTTCGGCAGCTTTATGAAGAGCGCGTGAAGTTCTTTGAAAAATATGCGGATATTACGATCTGTGAAGACGGATGCGAGATCGAAGATACGATAGAAAATGTCCTGGAAGAAGTAAAAAACTTGACAATGTACAGTGAACAACACTAGAATGATACGTTGACAAAAGTTGGGATTTAAAAAAAGCCGGATATGTGGTAGAATAAAAACGGCAGACTGAAAAGATATTATAAAGAATATAAGATAGAAAAGAGATATAGAAAAAACGTACGGGAAAGTACAAGTATGATAATAAAATCTAAACAGAGGTGTGATATGGAACAATATATCATAAAAGGCGGAAATCCGCTTGTCGGAGAAGTGGAGATCGGCGGCGCGAAAAATGCGGCGCTTGCAATTTTGGCGGCTGCAATCATGACGGATGAGACTGTTCAGATCGATAATCTTCCTGATGTGAATGATGTGAATGTGATGTTGGAAGCGATCGAGGGAATCGGCGCGATGGTGCAGAGGATCGATCGTCATACAGTAAAGATCAACGGAAGTACGATCGGCGATTTTAATATAGAGTATGATTACATTAAGAAGATCAGAGCGTCTTACTATTTGCTGGGAGAGATCGGAAGAGCACACGTCTGAACTCAAGT
>ERZ506764.1744-NODE-1744-length-11247-cov-5.159936_pt1 | contig 11247 bp, 9 predicted proteins | sample MGYA00513041_ERZ506764 | MGnify/ENA metagenome assembly ERZ506764
TCTTTCCCTACACGACGCTCTTCCGATCTATTGAGTTTTAATAAAGGGGGTGGCTGTTTTGCCCAAAACCGCCGCCGCAAAAAAGATGCGCCCTGCCAGGCGGCAGAGCGCAAGAAAATGCGGTTTACTAACTGTAGGGGCGGATGCAAGTATCGCCCCCCTGCAAAAACGGCAATTACTTATAACCGATATTACTCGTACAGTGGGAACTTCTTCACCAGCTCGGCTACGCGGGCGGCGACTTCGTCCTTCTTGCCCTCGAAATCGAAGATGCAATCCGCGATGCAATCCGCGATGATCTTCATCTCTGCGGGGCCCATGCCGCGGGTGGTCACAGCAGGGGTGCCAAGGCGGACACCGCTGGTCACAAACGGGCTGCGCTTTTCACCGGGAACGGTGTTCTTGTTGGCAGTAATGTGTACTTCGTCCAGGTTGTGCTCCAGCTCCTTGCCGGTCATCTCGGAATCGGTCAGGTCAACCAGCAGCAGGTGGTTGTCGGTGCCGCCGGAAACCAGCTTCACGCCGCGGGCGGTCAGCTCGTCGGCCATAGCAGCGGCGTTCTCCACAATCTTGCGGGCATAATCCTTGAACTCCGGCTTCAGTGCCTCGCCAAAGCAGACAGCCTTTGCAGCAATCACGTGCTCCAGCGGGCCGCCCTGGGTGCCGGGGAAGATGGCGGAGTTGATGCGCTTGATGATATACTCGTTGTTCGTCAAAATCAGGCCGCCGCGGGGGCCGCGCAGCGTCTTGTGGGTCGTGGTGGTGACCACGTCGGCGTAGGGCACGGGGCTCTGGTGCTGGCCGCCTGCGACAAGACCCGCAATGTGCGCCATATCGACCATCAGCATCGCGCCGTAGCCGTGGGCGATCTCGGCCAGCTTCTCAAAGTCGATGGCGCGGGGATAGGCCGATGCACCGGCGACCAGCAGCTTGGGGCGGACCTTCGCGACCTGCTTGGCCAGTGCGGCGTAGTCGATGCGGCCATCCTCGGCGGAGACGCCGTAGGAGACAAAGTTGTAGTTCTTGCCGCTCATGTTCACGGGGGAGCCGTGGGTCAGGTGACCGCCCTGGGACAGATCCATGCCCATGACGGTGTCGCCGACGTTCAGCAGCGCAAAGTAGACGGCCAGGTTGGCCTGTGCGCCGGAGTGCGGCTGGACGTTGGCATACTTCGCACCGAACAGCTTGCAGGCGCGGTCAATGGCGATCTGCTCGACCTGATCGACGTACTGGCAGCCGCCGTAATAACGGTGGCCGGGGTACCCTTCCGCGTACTTGTTCGTCAGTACGCTGCCCATGGCCGCCATGACGGCGGGGGAAACGATGTTCTCGCTGGCGATCAGCTCAATGTTCTGCCGCTGGCGGCCCAGCTCACGCTGCATAGCCGCGCCCAGCTCGGGGTCGTAGCTCTCCACAAAGCCGATGGTGTCGATGATGTCCTTGTACATACTGCTTTCCCTCCTAATGTATATGCTGTCCACGGCGGGAAACGGCTGAGGGCGGATTCTTTATGCACCCGTCGTTCCCGCCGCCGAGCATCTCCCTTACAGCGTCCCCTTGGTGGACAAAACGCCGTCGATCCGCGCATCTCTGCGCGTCGCGGCGTCCAGCGCCTTGGCAAACGCCTTGAACATGGCCTCCAGCTTATGGTGGTCATTCTCCCCGTAGAGTACCTTCAGATGCAGATTCATCATGGCGCTGTACGATACGGCGTAGAAAAACTCCCGCGCCATCTGGGTGTCCATGCCGCCGCAGCTCTGGCCTGCAAAGCTGGCGTCGTACACAAAGTAGGGCCGCCCGCCCAAATCGACGGCGCAGAGTGCCAGCGTCTCATCCATCGGCAGCATGCAGCTGCCGTACCGCACCAGCCCGGCCTTGTCGCCCAGCGCTTCTTTTATGGCCGTGCCCAGCGCAATGCCGATGTCCTCAATTGTGTGGTGGCAGTCTACGTCCAGGTCGCCGCGGCAGGTGACGCTTACATCAAACAGGCCGTGGTGGGCGAAGCCGTCCAGCATGTGGTCAAAAAAGCCGATGCCCGTGTGCAGGTCGGCCCTGCCGGTGCCGTCCAGGTCAATCGTCAGCGTGATCTGTGTCTCCCGCGTATTGCGGGTGACCGTCGCGGTGCGTGCCATAGGAATCCCCCTCTTTAGTGCTTTAAACTAACTATAGCACGTTGGGGCGTGTGCGTCAACATTTTCTTAGCCTTCCCACGAGGGGGGAAGGCGGCTCCGCAGGTTTATAAAATTCGCCCCAATTTATTTACGAAATCGCAACACTTTTCCCGGCGGCAGGCGCTACAATAGAATTATGATTCAAAAGTGTCTTTTTTGAAAGGACAAGCACCACCATGGCAAAAATAATCGGAATTGACCTGGGGACCACCAACAGCTGTGTGGCGGTGGTCGAGGGCGGCAAGCCCGTCGTCATCCCCAACGCCGAGGGGCAGCGCACGACGCCCTCTGTCGTTGCGTTCACCAAGGTGGGAGAACGGCTGGTGGGCGAGCCCGCCAAGCGCCAGGCCGTGACGAACGCCCCCCGCACCGTGTCCAGCGTCAAGCGGCTGATGGGCAGCGAGACCCGCGTGCCCATCGACGGAAAATGCTACACGCCGCAGGAGCTGAGCGCCCTCATCCTGCAAAAACTGAAGGCCGATGCCGAGGCGTATCTCGGTGAGCCTGTCACCGAGGCGGTCATCACCGTGCCCGCCTACTTTAACGATGCCCAGCGCCAGGCCACGAAGGACGCCGGGCGCATTGCCGGGCTGGACGTGCGCCGCATCATCAACGAGCCGACAGCCGCGGCGCTGGCCTACGGGCTGGACAATGGCCGCACCCAGACCGTCATGGTCTACGACCTCGGCGGCGGCACATTTGACGTGTCACTCATCCGCATCGGCGACGGCATCGTGCAGGTGCTCTCGACCTGCGGCGATAACTTTCTGGGCGGCGACGACTTTGACGAGCGCATCGTCAACTGGCTGGCAGACCGGTGCAGGGCCGAACACGGCGTGGACCTGACGAATGACCGCGTGGCGATGCAGCGCCTGCGCGAGGAGGCCGAAAAGGCGAAAAAAGCGCTTTCCAGCGCGAAGCAGACCGACATCAATCTGCCGTTCCTCACGATGGCGGCAGACGGTGCGCTGCACCTGCAAACTACGCTGACACGCGCTAAATTTGAGGAGCTCTGCGCCGATCTGATCGAGCGCACCGCCTTGCCCGTGCGCAACGCCCTGAGCGACGCACGCCTTTCGGCCAGCGACCTGGATCAGGTTTTGCTGGTCGGCGGCTCGACCCGCATCCCGGCGGTGCAGGCCAAGGTCGTGCGGATGACCGGTCTGGAGCCGTCCAAATCGCTGAACCCCGACGAGTGCGTTGCACTGGGCGCGGCGGTGCAGGCCGGACGTCTGGGCGGCGAGATGCTCTCCGGCCCCGGCGAGGATCTGCTGCTGATGGACGTGACCCCGCTGACCCTTTCCATCGAGACCGTCGGCGGCGTGGCAACGCATTTGATCGAGCGCAACTCCACGATCCCGACGCGGTTCAGCAAGGTATTCACCACCGCCGCGCCGTTCCAGAAAACGGTGCAAATTAAAGTGCTGCAGGGCGAGCGCGAGTTTGCCAGGGACAATAAGCTGCTGGGCACCTTCACGCTGCGCGGCATCAAGCGCGCCTGGGCGGGCGTGCCGAAGATCGAGGTCACGTTTGACATCGACGCCAACGGCATTGTCAAGGTCAAGGCGCGCGACATGGACACCGGCAAGCAGCAGAGCATCACGATCTCGGGCACATCGAACCTGACCGAGGATGAGATCAAACGCGCCAAGGAGAACGCCGCCGCCTTTGCCGGGCAGGACAAGGAGCGCAAGGCCGCGCTGGAGGCGCTGAACGCCGGCGAGGCCGCGCTTTACCGCGTGAACACCGCGCTGGGCAGCAAGGCCGGCAAGGCGCTGGACCGCGAGACCCGTACTAAAATCAAAGAAGCGGAAAGAACGCTGGAGCGTGTTCTGAAGCACAAAAAGGCCGACAAGCTGTCCCCCGTGGACGTGAATGCCATCAACACCGCACGGGAGGCGCTTTCCGCTGTGGCCGCCCCGCTGGTAGCCCGGTGGGAGAGCGAGAAGGCGTAAAACGAGGCGGCAGCCGCAGGGTCCCCGGGGCGATGCAAGCATCCGCCCGTGCCCGTTTGCGGTACTATTGAACAATGCCTTTTCCCCGCTTGCGCGGGGATTTTTTTTGTGCTATACTACCCAACATAGCACTTTAGCAGATTAAAGGGGAAAAGAAAAGTGAAAACGATTCGTTACGCCTTTGTGCGGTCCCTGCCCATCATGGCGGGGTATATCGTGCTGGGGCTGGGCTTTGGTGTGCTCTTGCAAAGCAAGGGCTACGGCGCGGGGTGGGCGCTGGTCATGAGCGGGCTGATCTACGCGGGCAGTATGCAGTATGTCGCAATTGACATGCTGGCGGGCGGCGCGTCGCTGATCTCGGCGGCAATCATGACACTGATGGTCAACGCGCGGCATCTGTTTTACGGAATTTCGATGCTGGAACGCTATAAAGACACTGGCGCGGCCAAGCCGTACCTGATTTTTGCGCTGACCGATGAGACCTATTCCGTCGTGTGCAGCGGCGGCGTGCCCGAGGGCGTGGACCAGAAAAAATACTATTTCTGGGTGTCGCTGCTGAACCAGCTTTACTGGATCGCGGGCGGCGTGGCGGGCGCACTGCTGGGCAGTGTGCTGCCGTTTGACACGACGGGCATCGACTTTTCGATGACCGCGCTGTTCCTCGTCGTTATGACCGAGCAGTGGAAGGCCAGCCGCGACCATACCCCCGCGCTGGTGGGGCTGGGTGTGTCGCTGGTCTGTCTGCTGATTTTCGGCAGCAGTGATTTCCTGATCCCGTCCATGGTGGGCATCACGGCAGCTTTGACGGTGCTGCGCGGTTTTATGCAGAAAAAGGAGGCCGACCATGCCGTTTGATGTACACGGTGCGCTGCTTGTGGCCGTTGTGGCGGGCGTGACAGCGCTGATCCGGTTCCTGCCGTTTGTGGTGTTCGGCGGCGGGCGGCCCACGCCGAAATTTGTGGTGTATCTGGCCGGGGTGCTGCCCTGCGCCATCATGGCGATGCTCGTCGTCTACTGCCTGCGCGGCGTGGACCTGCGCGGCCCCAACCACGGCCTGCCGGAGCTGCTTGCCGGGGCCGCCGTGGTGGGGCTGCACCTGTGGAAGAAGAACACGCTGCTCAGCATTGCCGTGGGCACCGCCCTGTATATGGTGCTGGTGCAGGCGGTGTTTGTGTAACCAGAAAAAATGCGCGTCCCCAAAACCTCTTGGCCCCCTCTGCGAGGGGGCTCCGCCCGCAGGCGGTGGGGGAGAGAACCTAGCGGCAATCCGAAACATTTCGGGCTGTGGCAAGGTTCTCTCCCTCCGGCCCTACGGGCCACCGCTCCCCCTCTGGCGCAAGCGCCACCTCCCCCGTATCGGGGGAGTCTGTCTCGCAGAGGGAGGCAAGAAAAAAAGCCGGAGCTTACGCTCCGGCCTTTTGGGTATGCCTGTTTTTGACCTCATGTGCCCACGCGATGAATTTTGTGCGGTTGAAGAACAGAATCCCCACAAAGCTGAACAGCACAATGCCGGTCAGCACGGTGAACAGCCAGTTGCCCTCCAGCATAAAGCTGCCTGCCGCGCAGGTCAGCAGGGTGGGGAAGGGCAGACTGATGAAGATGGCCGCTAAAAACTGCTTCGGGCGCATCCCCGCGTTGGCGGCGGCATAGGGAATGATGCCGTTGGGCAGCCCCGGCGTGATGAACGCCAGAATTGTGTAAAACCAGGGGTCCTTGCTGCTGCGCACGCTGTCCAGCAGCTTCGCAGCCTTGGGGGTGTCGGCGACAAGGCGGCGGATGACCGGCACGAGCCGCCGTGCAATGAGGTAGACGCTCATGTTGGCGACGGCGGAGGCCGAGAAGCTCGTCAGAAAGCCCATCCACGGGCCGTAGGCCAGCCCTGCCGCCAGCTGCACCGGCATGGCCGGAATGACGAGCGACAGCACCTGCACGACGGCCAGGAACCACAGCGTCAGAAAGCTGCGCAGCCGCCCCTGGCTGGCCAGGTATTCGCTCAGCGCCTGCTCATCCCCGGCAGAAAACGCGGACCAGAGCCCGGGCAGCAGCAGGCGGAACGTCTCCACGATGAGCAGCACCGTGAACAGAACCACCGCCGCCACGACCAGCATCGCCAGCCGCTTTTCTCTTTTATTGGCATGTTCGGACATGAAATAGTATCTCCTTGTGGTTAAAAAACAGAGAATACTATACCAAAAACAGCGGAGAAAAGCAAGAAAATTTTGGGGCCCCTTCGCTGGTCATGTGTAGGGGCGGGATTCATCCCTCCCGTGAACGCAGCGGCAGCCGTGAACGACCCGGGAGAGTCAAGAACCTCCCCTACAAACCGACACTCACGGCTGCTTTGTAGGGAGCAGTCTTGACCGCTCCGGGGCGATTACGGCGGACGGGTGTTTGTGGGCAGGCCCCGGGCCGGGCATGCCCGGCCCCTACTGTGCGCAAAAAAATCCCGGTGCACACTTGCACCGGGAAAATACCATCTTATCGCTTCTCCAGCGGAACGTACTCCTGCGGCTTGCCGAGGTACTTGTAGGCGGGGCGGATGATGCGGTTCGCGAACTCGACCTCCTCGACGCGGTGGGCACACCAGCCGGGCACACGGGCAATCGCAAACAGCGGGGTGTACAGGTCCTCGCTGATGCCGAGCATACGGTAGATCAGGCCGCTGAACAGGTCCACGTTGGCGCAGACCTTCTTCGGGCCGTGCTTTTCCTCGGCAAAGACCTGCGGGGCCAGGCGCTCAATGCTGCACAGCAGCTCGTACTCCTCGTCGTAGCCCTTCTTGTAGGCCAGGCTCTTGGCGTGGGTTTTCAAAATCTGCGCACGGGGGTCGCTCATCGTGTAGACGGCGTGGCCCATGCCGTAGATCAGGCCGCTGCCGTCGCCGCGCTCCTTGCGGAGGATCTTGCGCAGGAACTCGCGGACCTCGTCGTCGTTGGACGGATCCTCGACATTTTCCAGAATGTAATCCAGCTGGTGCATGACCTTCAGGTTCGCGCCGCCGTGCTTGGGGCCTTTCAGCGCGCCGATGGCCGAGCTGATGGCCGCATAGGTGTCCGTGCCGGAGCTGGACAGCACGCGGCAGGTGAAGGTCGAGCAGTTGCCGCCGCCGTGGTCCGCGTGGACGAGCAGGCAGAGGTCGAGCAGACGCGCTTCCTCGTGGGTGAACTTCTGGTCAGCGCGGTAGGTGCTCAAAATATGCTCCGCCGTGCTCTGGCCCTCGGTGGGCAGGTGGAAGTACATGCTGGACCGGTCATAGACGCGGCGCTTGATCTGGTAGGCGTTGACCATCATCGTGGGCAGCTCGGCGATCAGGTTGATGCTCTGGCGCAGGATGTTGGGCAGACTGTTGTCCTCGGCGTGCTCGTCGTAGCTGTACATGGCCAGCACGCTTCGTGCCATCTTGTTCATCAGGTTCGGCGACGGCGAATTTAAGATCATGTCGTCGGCAAAGCCCTGGGGCAGCTCGCGGTGGTGCTCCAGCAGCTTGCGGAACTTGGCGTACTGCTCCTGCGTGGGCAGGGAGCCGAACAGCAGCAGCCAGATGACCTCCTCAAACATGAAACGGTCATGGGCGTCGGCCTCGGCGGCCAGCGTGTCAATGTCGATGCCGCGGTAGACCAGGCGGCCCGGAATGGGCACGATGGTGCCGTCCTCCTTCTTGTCATAGCCGATAACGTTGGAAACGTTCGTGATGCCGGCCAGCACGCCGGTGCCGTCCAGATTGCGCAGGCCGCGCTTGACGCCCATCTGATCCGCCAGATGCGGGTCAAGGGTGGCGTTGTGTTCCAGATATTCGTGGCAGAGCAGCTCAAGCTCATCCGGCTCCAGGGCCGGGACGTCTGGGTAATACATCATGCGTACCCCTCTCTTTGACCAATTTTATATACTTTGCATACTTATACAGGCATACACCACTATGAACTTCCCCTATACGATATGCCTGATAGATTGATTTTATAGCATTTCCGCAAATTCGTCAAGAAAAACTTAAAATTTTTCTAAACTTTTCAGGAAAATGCTTTAAAAAATTAAGCTGGCGGCCAAAAATGTGCCTATTGTGTAAAAATGCGGATTGACAACCGGCCCCAAACCGGGTAGTATGTTAGGTATACCGCAGAAAATGCAGAGTAAGACAGGGAAAGGGGAAAAGTATTATTTATGAAAGCAGTTCTGATTCCGGGCGACGGCATTGGCCGTGAAATTGCCGAGAGCGTCCGCGAGGTATCCGCCGCACTGAACACCGGCATTGAATGGCAGGAGTTTGCTGCCGGTGCCGAGTACGCCGCCGAGAGCGGCGAGCTGATCGCCCCCGGCACGCTGGATGCGATCGAAGCGTGCGGCTGGGCACTCAAGGGCCCCACCGCCACCCCCATCGGCAAGGGCTTCCGCAGCATCAATGTGCAGCTGCGCCAGCGCTTTTCCACCTATGCAAACCTGCGCCCGGTGCACACGCTGCCGGGCGTACCGACCCGCTTTGACAATGTGGACCTTGTCATCGTGCGCGAGAACACCGAGGATCTCTACAAGGGCATCGAGTATATGCTGAACGACAAGATCGCCAACGGCGTCAAGCTCATCACCCGCCCCGCGTGCGAGAAGATCTGCCGCTTTGCATTTGACTATGCCCGCAAAAACGGCCGCAAAAAGGTTACGGCAGTCCACAAGGCCAACATCATGAAGCTGACCGACGGCCTGTTCCTGCGCACCTTCCGCGAGGTCGCCGCGGAGTACCCCGAGATCACCGCGGACGACTGCATCATCGACGCTTTGTGCATGAAGCTGGTGCAGAAGCCCGAGCAGTTCGACGTGCTCGTCGCGCCGAACCTCTACGGCGATATTATCAGTGACCTGTGCGCCGGTCTCGTCGGCGGCCTGGGCTTTGCGCCCAGCGCCAACATCGGCGACAGCACCCGCATCTATGAGGCTGTCCACGGCTCTGCCCCCGACATTGCCGGGCAGGACAAGGCCAACCCAAGCGCCATCCTGATGGCCTTTGCCATGATGCTGAACGACCTTGGCGAGACCGACAAGGCCGCCAAGCTCAATGCCGCCATCCTGGCCCAGGTCGAGGAGGGCAAGGTCGTCACTGCCGACATCGGCGGCACCGCGGGAACGAAGGAGTTTACCCGGGCGGTTATTGCACGACTGTGACCTAAAAGGCTTCCCCCTCGGGGCTGCGCCCGCAGGCGCGTGTCGAAGCGCAACCGCCGGAGGCGGCTCTTAGCGCGGAGACTGAAGCTGTCCGCGTAAGCGGACTGATGAGGGCAGAGCTTGCCACTGCATCTCGTGAATGGGTAATTGCGGCACACTCGCCCCTCATCCGGCCTCGGGCGGGGCCTCGGCCACCTTCCCCCGCGGGGGAAGGCTACCTGGCTTATTCCTCCTCCTCCTCCTCCAAAATCTCCTGCGCGACCTCGCCGCGGCTCATGCGGGTGTCCATGGCGCGCTTTTCGATCAGGCGGTGGGCGTCGGTCTCGGTGTAGCCTTTTTTCTCAATCAAATAGCACTTTGCGCGGTCCACCAGCCGCAGCTGGGCGATTTTGTCCAGCAGCTTTGCGTTCTCGGTCCGCAGCACGGCCAGGCGCTTGTAGCTGCTGGCAGCGATCTGCACGGCCTGCCGGAACTGTGGGCCGGTGAACGGCTTGGCCAGCACAAGCACGCCGAAATCCTGCAGTTTATCCGCAATCTGCTCCGCGGTGCCGGTCTTGGCCAGAAGGATGACGCCTGCGTCGGTCTTTTCCACGGCGTCGGTGCCCAGCTCGTGGCCGAACTCGTCGGGCAGGGGCGTGTTGATGATGACGACCTCAAAGTCGTTGGTATCCATGCGGCGGCGCGCTTCGCCGCCGCTGGCGACAATCGTGGGGCGGGTATAGCCCAGCTCTCCGATATGCCGCGCCAGATATTCATTGGCGTTATTCCCCGCTGAAACGATCAGGGCTTTTGCCATAGGCTGCCCTCCCTTCCTGATAATTTACGATGGAGCTTTCGGACAGGCCGTAGGGCGGGGTGCCCCCACCCCGCCGTGGGCGTGTGCCGCACGGAAAAGTTTTCTCTCCGGGCACACGGGCACGGCGGCCTGAGGGCAGGCCGCCCTACGTACTCCCGTAAAATCAAATGATCAGGAAGCTGTGCGCTCTTTCCCAGCTCTCGGTGTCGGGGGCACCCTCGGCGTCGTGGCAGAGCTGGGTCTGGTACTCAAAGTACTTGTTCATCAGGGCAACGGGCAGCTCGCGGCTGATAAACTCGCTCTGCCCGGCCACGGTGATGGCCTCGCGCAGGGTGCGGGGCAGGCTGTCCAGACCCGCCGCGGCGCTGGGATGGAACAGGTTGCGGTTCACGGCCTCGGGCAGGGGCAGACTGTGCTCGATGCCGTCGAGACCGGCGGCCAGGATCAGGCCGATGACCAGATACGGGTTGCCCGCGGGGTCGGGCCCGCGCAGCTCAACGCGGCAGTACTCGCCGTGGGCGCTGGGCAGACGCACGAGCTGGCTGCGGTTCTGGCGGCTCCAGCTCACGTACAGCGGGGCCTCGTTTGCGCCCAGGCGCGCGTAGGAGTTGGGCACAGGGTTGCAGAACGCCGTCAGCTCCCGCGCGTGGGCCAGGATGCCCGCCACAAAATGTCCGGCCTCGCTGTCGGGCGTAAAGGCACCGTCAAACAGGTTCTTGCCGTCCCGCAGCAGCGAGACATTGACATGCAGACCGCTGCCCGGCTGGTTGGCCAAAGGCTTGGGCATGAAGCTGGCAAACAGACCGTTGCGGGCCGCAATGGCCTTGACGGTGCTCTTGAAGGTGTTCAGATTGTCGGCGGATTTCAGCGCCGTCGTGTAGCGGAAGCAGACCTCGTTCTGGCCGTGGCCGCTCTCGTGGTGGCTGTGCTGGGGTGCCATGCCCATCTGCTCCATGGTCAGGCAGATGTCCCGGCGCAGGTTCTCGCCCGCATCCAGCGGCGCAACGTCAAAATATCCGCCAAAGTCGATGGGAATGCAAGTGGGACGGCCGCGGTCGTCCTTTTCAAACAGATAAAACTCGCACTCAGTGCCCACGTTGCAGGTAAGCCCCAGCTTTTTGAACTTGCGGTTCACATCCCGCAAAAAGCCCCGGCAGTTGCCGCCAAAGGATGC
>ERZ506764.1754-NODE-1754-length-11219-cov-4.877642_pt1 | contig 11219 bp, 7 predicted proteins | sample MGYA00513041_ERZ506764 | MGnify/ENA metagenome assembly ERZ506764
GGAAGTCCGCAAACAGACTGCCCACCAGCGGGATCAGCAGATACGCCTTGACCGACGGGGCATACTTTTCGCACAGGGCCTGCATGTTGGCCATGGCGTTGGGCGTCGCGCCCATGCCAAAGCCGCAGACGCCCGCCGCAATGACCGCAGCGTCATAGTCGCGGCCCATGATGTTGAAAATCACAAAGTAGGTGAACAGGAAAATCAGCAGCGTCTGGCCCGCCAGCAGGATGATGAGCGGCAGCGCCAGCGAGGCCAGCTGCCACAGCTTCAGCGTGATCATGGCAATGCCCAGGAACAGCGACAGGCTGATGCCGCCGATGTCGTTGATCTCGCCCATGTGGGTCGTGAATTTGTGGGTGAATTCGCCGATGTTGCGCATACACGCCGCGGCGATCATCGCGCCGATATAAATGGGGAACGTCAGCCCGGTCATGGCCAGCGCCTTGGAGATGAACGTGCCGATGCCGATGGCGATAATCAGCTGGAACACAGCAGCCGGGTACATGCTGGTGTGGCGCTCGTGCTTGATTTCTTCCTCCACCAGCAGGCTGTCGTCCTCAGGCACAACGGTGTCCAGCAGCTTGCGGCGCTCAATGAGCAGACGGCCCGTCGGGCCGCCCATGACGCTGCCCGCAATCAGGCCGTAGGTGGCCGCCGCCGTGCAGAGCGTGGTCGCGCCCGCAACGCCGAAGTCCTCGAGCACGGGGCCGAACGCGCCCGCCGTGCCGTGGCCGCCGACCATCGGGATGGAACCGGTGCACAGACCGATCATCGGCGAGATGCCCAGCAGATCTGCCAGCCCGACGGCGAGGAAGTTCTGGCACAAAATCAGCGCAACGACCAGCCCCAAGAAGAGGATCAGCGATTTGCCGCCGCTTTTCAGCACCTTGAGGTTGGCCTGAAAGCCTACCGAGGTGAAGAAGAACACCATGCAGACTTCCTTTAAAATGTCGTCAAATTCAAACTCGGCAATGCCGGTCACATAGCAGAGACAGGTGAAAACGGCAAACAGCACGCCGCCGATGACCGGCGCGGGAATGCAGAATTTTTCCAGAAAGCCGATGCGCGCCTTCAAAAAGCGGCCCAGCATCAGCACGCAGACCGCCGCAAACAGCGTCTGGTACATATCCAGTGAGATGATCATGCGGCGGCCTCCTGTTCAGGGGACGCGCCCGTCTCCGGCCCTGCGGGGGTGATGCCCTGCGCGGTGTAGTACGCAGCGGCCCCGGTGTGGTAGGGGATAACGCTCTGCGCGGCGGCCACGGCGGGGTCGGTCACCAGCGGCACCGGCACGGCGGCGGCCACGGCGTCCACGCTGTCAAAATACCGGGCAGTCAGCCTTTGGACGGTCTCGTCGGACAGCGTGTTCGACGCCAGCAGAAGCGCCTGCACGCTGACGGTCCAGACGTCCTCAGCCTGACCGGCGTAGGTCCCGGCGGGGATAACGCAGGCGCGGTAGGCCGGGTAGGCCGCCAGCAGCCGCGCACCGACACCCCCATCGACGGAGAGCAGACGAATGGCGCAGGTCTTGGCCAGCTGCTCCAGCGCGTCGGCGTGCAGACCGGCGGTGAGGAACATCGCGTCGATCGTGCCGTCGGCCAGCCGGGCGGCAGCGTCGGTGTAGTTCAGGTTTACAGTGTGTACCAGGCGGTTGTTCAGGCCGCAGGCGGCCAACACCTGCCAAGCGTTCTGCTCGCTGCCGGATTCCTCCTCGCCGACGCTGAGCGTGCACCCCTGCAGCTCCTCCAGCGTCGTAATGCCGGAGTCGGCCCGGACAATGACCTGCACGGCCTCCTCATACAGGGCGGCCACGGCGCTGAAGCTGCGCTCGGTGCTCTCGTGGGAAAAAATGCCGCTGCCGTCGTAGGCATCCTGCGCCATGTCGGACTGGGCAACGGCCAGCTGTAAATAGCCGCCCGCCAGCAGCCGCAGGTTGGCGGCGGACCCGGCGGTCTGTTTGACCTCGATGGTGCTGTTCTGGGCGGCCATGGCGGTACCAAACGCATTGTACACGCCGCCTGCAGCCGCAGCCCCCAGCCGCAGCCGCGACGACGCGCAGCCCGCCAGCAGGACCGCGGCGGACAGGACGGCAATGATACGGAACAGATGTTTTTTCAATCGTACACCTCTCTGAAATTCTTTAGGCTCCCCTTGAGGGGAGCTCCGCCCGCAGGCGGTGAGGGGTGGGCCGCGGCAACCCTTTTATAGGTCGGCTGCCAGCCACCCTTCCGGCCCTGCGGGGCCACCTCCCCTCAAGGGGAGGCAGGGATGGCGGCAGTTATTTCCCCACCACATCCCAATGCTTATCGTTCCTGTTCAGCACCTCGCAGCCGGTTTCGGTCACCAGGACGAGGTCCTCCACGCGGACGCCGAACTCGCCGGGCAGGTAGACACCCGGCTCAATCGAAAAGATCATGCCGGGTCTGGCTACGGCGGTGTTCGCGCTGCTGACGTCGCCCTTCTCGTGGTCGGTCTGGCCGATGAAATGCCCCAGACGGTGGTTGAAATACGCGCCGTAGCCCGCTTCCGTAATCAGGTCGCGCGCGGCAGCGTCCAGCTCACACAGGCGCACGCCGGGCTTGATGAGCGCCTCGGCAGCCTCATTCGCGCGGCGTACCAGATCGTGCACGGCGGCCTGCTTTTCAGTGGGCTGGCCGCAGAACCAGGTGCGGGTCATGTCGCTGCAATAGCGGCTCTTCACGCAGCCCATGTCAAACAGCACGCAGTCGCCCTCTTTTAACACGGTGTCGTCCGGCTCGTGGTGCGGGTCGGCAGCGTTGGCACCAAAGGAGACGATCGTCGTAAAGCTCGGCCCCTCGCAGCCGTGGGCACGGAACTGCGCGTCGATAAACTCGGCGACCTCGCGTTCGGTCATGCCGGCCTTTATATAGTGCTTCGCGGCCTCGTTCACCGCGTCGTTGATGCGGGACGCCTCGCGCATGAGGGCCTGCTCCTCGGCGTCCTTGCAGGCGCGGCAGTCGTCCACGCAGTCGCTGGACAGCACGACCTGCATACCGGGGTGGGTCTCCATCAGCGGGATCAGAAACTTAGCGGGCCACTCCTTGTCAATGCCCAGCGGCCTGCCCGCGTCCACGACCTCGGCAATCTGCGCCACGGGCTTGTCCGTGTCGGTGTGCCAGACGGTCCTGCACGGCGGCTCGGGCACATTGAACAGTCTGTTCAAAAACAGCACCGGCTCGCCCTCGGTGGGCAGGTAGAGCGCCAGCAGACGCTCATAGGGCTCCACGGCGACGCCGGTCAGATACCACACGCTCTTGGGGTCGCAGACGATCATCTGCGTCAGTCCCTGCGCGCGCAGGGCAGCACGGACACGGTCCATGCGTTCGGTTTTCAACATACAAATGCCTTCTTTCCCATAATTCCTTAATTCAGTTTTCCGCGGGCTTCATTGCACTTTTGCGGTACTGCTGGGGGCTTTGGCCCACCATGGCGGTAAAGCGGGTCGAGAAGTTGCTCTCATCCCCAAAGCCGACCTGGTGCGCGATCTCACAGACGGAGAAATCCGTCAGCACCAGCAGCTCCTTGGCGCGTGTGATCCGCGTGGACAGCAAAAAATTGTAGGGCGTTGTGCCCATGTACTGGCGGAACAGCCGCAGGAACCAGCTCTTGCTCACCGGCGTCTGGGCCAGCAGGCTGTCCAGCGACAGCGGCTCGGCATAGTGCTGGCGGATGTACTCGGCGGCCTGTTCGATCAAGGTGCGATTGGAGCGGCTCTCGTCCCCGGCCAGCAGCTGGCGGGCCATCAGGGCCAGCATCCGGTGCAGGGCCAGGCAGATCTCGATCTGTGCGGCGGCGCCGTGCTCCCACTCGGCGGCCAGTGACTCAAACAGCGGCTGCATTTCCAGCCGACTGACCGTAACGGGGGACAGCCGCCCCTGCGGCTGCAGTACCTCGGCCAGATTGGCGACGCCCGCGCCGTCCAGATGCGCCCAGTAGTGGTGCCAGTGGTCCTGCCCGGGGGCAGTGCAGTAGCTTTGGGGGGTGCGGCAGTTCAACAGCAGGGCGCTGCCGGCGGGCAGCTCCACGCGCTGGTCGTTCTGCTCGATCAGACCGGAGCCGGACAGCGTATAAAACAGCAGATAGCTTTCCTTATCGGTGCGGGCTGTGGCAAAATGGGCGCGGCCATAAAAGTTGCCGGCCTCGGTGCAGTAAAACGGCTGTGCCAGCGCCGCCGCGCCGGGGGTGGCGCGCAGCCAGGTGCTGCGTTCCTCCACGTCCATATTATAGGTCAGCATAGTGGCGGTCCCTCCCTTGCTTATATGAACATGATAGAAACAAACCGCGCGTTTGTCAATAAAAAATAGAAAAAGCCTTCCCTATAAAAGAAAAGCGGGCAGGGGTGCGGCGGCACGCCCCGCGGCGTGTGCAAGAACAGGAAACCGTTCAGCCGGATGAGGGGAGAATACCGCGGGTGACCCCGCCCGCCTTGACAACGCCGCCCTTTTGTCCTATACTGATACACAGGTTAAACCTGGGTTTAAGTCATAGGAGGAAAACACATGGCCTATACAGTGGGGGAGATGGCGCGGCGGCTGGGTGTGCCCGCATCGACGATCCGCTATTACGATAAGGAAGGGCTGCTGCCCTTCGTCGGGCGCTCGTCCGGCGGCATCCGCGTTTTTACGGAGAAGGACTTCGAATGGCTGCGCATCATCGAGTGCCTGAAAAAGACCGGCATGTCCCTCAAGGACATCCGCGAATACATCGAGCTGGCCATGCAGGGCGATGAGACCATTGCCCGGCGGCTGGAGCTGTTCCGCAAGCAGCGCACCGTGCTCGAGACCCGCATGGCTGAATTGCAGCAGACGATGGACACCCTGGACTACAAGTGCTGGTTCTATGAGACCGCTGCCGCCCGCGGCAGCACCGAGGGCATCAGCGACCTGCCCGACGAGGCTCTACCCGAGGCCCTGCGCCCCGTGCGGGAGCGTCTGCGCGCCGCCGCGGAGGCGGAGACAGAAGAAGTATGACCCCAAAACGCCGCCCCTGCAAAAAGGTGCGGCGTTTTTTTGCGCCCCAGGTGTGCCGACTATAACAACCCACCCCGCAAAAATCCTGCCGCCACCGCTATATCTGGTGCTGCAGCGTACAATCTGCCACCAGACAAAACGGAAAATCTCAAAAAATCCTGCCGCAAAGTGTTAAACACAGCACAATTCCCGTAAAGATGCAAAAAATACGGAAAATATCTGCGTGAAACTTTCTATTGACACCCCGCGCGCCCTGTGGCAGAATGTCGGTAAGAACCTGATTGTGTAAAGGAGAGATCCCTATGATCCCTGAACTTCGCTGGCTGAGTGACCCCACCGTCTTTGCCGTGAACCGGCTGGACGCACACTCTGACCATCTCTGCTGCCGCACCTTGGACGAGGCCGAAAGCGGCCTGACATCGCTGCGCCAGTCACTGGACGGCGCATGGCGCTTTGCGTGGAGCGCCAACCCTGCCGCCCGCCCGGCGGATTTTTACCAGCCGGACGCCGACCTGTCCGGCTTCGGTACGATCCGCGTGCCCGGGCACATCGAGCTGCAGGGCTACGGTCAGCTGCAGTACACCAACACCCTCTACCCGTGGGATGGCCGCAGCTGCCTGCGCCCGCCGCAGGTCGATTGGAACGATGACCCCGTGGGCAGCTATGTCAAAGAGTTTGATCTGGACGAGTCCCTGCGCGGCCAGCGCGTCTGCGTCAGCTTTCAGGGCGTGGAGCAGGCCATGTACCTGTGGTGCAACGGCCAGTTCGTCGGCTATGCCGAGGACAGCTTCACCCCGTCTGAATTTGACCTGACACCGTATATTCGGGACGAGAACAACCGCCTCTGCGTCGAGGTCTACAAGCGCAGCAGCGCCGCCTGGATCGAGGATCAGGACTTCTTCCGCTTCTCGGGCATCTTTCGCTCGGTCTACCTGTACGCAAGGCCCAGGGTCCACATCAACGACATCTGGCTCAAGGCCGACCTTGCCGCCGACAACACCACCGGCCTGTTGACGCCCCTCGTCAAGCTGGACGGCGAGACCGACGGCGCGTCGGTTGCCCTCGTCGTGACCGACCCCGAGGGCTACGCCGTATACGAGGGCCCCGCCGCGGGCGATACGATTGAGATCGAGGGCATCCAGCCGTGGAGCCATGCAACGCCGGTGCTCTACCACGCCGTACTGACCCTGCGCGATGCCGACGGCGTTTTGCAGGAGGTTGTGCCCTACGACATCGGCTTCCGCCGCTTTGAGATGATAAACGGCGTCATGTGCCTGAACGGGGAACGGGTCGTGTTCAACGGCGTCAACCGCCACGAGTGGAACGCCGACAGGGGCCGCGCCATCGACGCCGACGACATGCACGCCGCCATGGCCGTGTTCAAAAAGAACAACATCAACGCCGTGCGCACCTGCCACTACCCCGACCAGAGTCTGTGGTACGACCTGTGTGATCGGAACGGTATCTACATGATCGACGAGACGAACCTCGAAAGCCACGGCAGCTGGCAGAAGCTCGGCGCGGTGGAGCCGAGCTGGAACGTGCCCGGCAGCCTGCCCGAGTGGAAGGACTGCGTCGTGGACCGCGCCCGCAGCATGTTTGAACGCGACAAGAACCACGCCGCCGTCCTGATCTGGTCCTGCGGCAATGAGAGCTACGCGGGCGAGGATATTCTCGCCATGTCGCAGTTCTTCCACGACCACGACCCGGGACGCCTCGTGCATTATGAGGGTGTGTTCCACTGCCGCGCGTTCGACGCCATCAGCGACATGGAAAGCCGGATGTACGCCAAGCCGTGGGAAATTCGCGAGTATCTCGAATCCCACCCGAAAAAGCCCTTCATTCTCTGCGAGTATATGCACGATATGGGCAACTCGCTGGGCGGCATGGAGAGCTATGTGCGCTTGGCCGACGAGTTCGACCAGTACCAGGGCGGCTTCATCTGGGACTACATGGACCAGGCGCTCCGGCACACCGACGCGCTTGGCCGCAGCGTGCTGGGCTACGGCGGCGACTTTGCGGACCGCAACACCGATTACAACTTCAGCGGCAACGGCATTGTCTACGCCGACGGTGCCGAGAAGCCCGCCATGCAGGACGTGCGCTACTGGTACGACACCCCCGCCCGCCGCGCCGCCCACGATGCCCGCAACGCCGCAGCCGCCGCCCGGGCGGACCGCGACGCGGCCAAAGCACAGGCCGCCCGTAAGCCCGGCACGTTGACCGTGACCGAGGGCGACGGCAACCTCGGCGTCAGGGGCGACGGGTTTGAAATTCTCTTTTCCGCGGGCGAGGCCGGGCCGTCGTCGCTGACCGTCAACGGCAGCGAGTGGCTCTGGCGCGCCCCGCGCCCGGCGTTCTGGCGCGCCGCCACCGACAATGACCGCGGCTGCGGCTTCCCGCAGAAAGCGGCGGCCTGGCTGGCGGCGGATGTCTACCTGCAGAACCTCGGCTTTACGGTCTTGCAGAAATCCGCCGACGGTGTGCAGGTGCGCTATACCTACGGCGTGCCCACCGTGCCCGGCGCTAAGGCCGAGCTGACCTACACCGTGGAGCCGCAGGGCACGCTGCTGGTCGAGGCCGCCTATCATGGCGTGCCCGGTGCGCCCGAGCTGCCCTGCTTCGGCGTAAAATTCCAGACGTTTGCCCCCGTGGCCCGCACGCTCTGGACCGGCCTTTCGGGCGAGACCTACCCGGATCGCTGCAAGGGTGGCATCTTTGGCTGCCATGAGGAGGTGCCGCATATTGAGCCGGCCCTCGTCCCGCAGGACTGCGGCCTGCATGTGGGCACCCGTCAGTTCACGCTGGAGCAGCACAACGCCTGCGGCCAGACGGCGGCTGCGCTGACGATTGAACAGGCCGACGCGCCGTTTGCCTTCAGCGCACTGCCCAACACTGCGCAGGAGATCGAGGCCGCCCAGCACATCACCGAGCTGCCCGCCACGGGCCGCACGAGCGTGACGATCCTGGGCGCAGCCCGCGGCGTCGGCGGCATCGACAGTTGGGGCACCGATGTGGAGGAGCCTTACCGCGTCAGCGGGGAAGGAGAGCACCGCGTCGCGTTCCGCATCGTGTTGTAAATACCCTAAAGGCAGCACCGCCTGCGCTGCACCTGCCCATAAAAACACAAGCCGCTCGTGTCAGCCTGACACGGGCGGCTTTGCTGTCTTATGCGCGTTTACTCCAGACGGAACACCTGCTCCAGCTTGGGCTGGGCGCCGGTCACGGGGTCCATTTCCAGCTCCAGAATGTCCTTCATGTAGTCGTTCCAGCGGTCCACAACGGGGCTTTCGGCCTGTACCTTCTCGGCGTAGGCAACGCCCTTCGCGCACTCATAGTAGCCGAACAGCTCGTCGTTACACTAGAAGGTGCTGCAGTTGCAGCTGCCCGCAGCCTTCAGCACCTCGACCATCTCGGGCCAGATCTCCGCGTGGCGGCGCTGATATTCCGCTTTGCAGCCGGGCTTGATGCGGCCCTTCCATGCTATATGCTCCATTGGTATGCACCTCACAGGATGATTTTGTCTTTATTGTACGGCGCGCAGCGGCGGTTTGCAACGTGGAATAGTACAGATTTCTTTTGGAAAATTCCACTTGCCGCGCCCGGCGCACAGCCCGTCACATCAGCGGGCTGAACAGTCGCAGCACGCAGTCCCAGCCGCGCACGGCCAGGCTGCGGGTGTCGGCGTACTCCTGTGTGACCTCGCGGCAGACGGGGAACAGCGCGTCAAAATCGCGGCGCACATCGGCCACGGCGCTGCAGCCGCAGAACCAGCAGGCGTTCTCAAAGTGCAGGTACAGGCTGCGGAAGTCAAAATTGATCGTACCCACAACGGCTTCCGTGCCGTCGGCTACGCATTGCTTCGCGTGGATGAACCCGGGCGCGTACTCATAAATGCGCACGCCGCTCTTGGCAAGGCTGGCGTAATAGCTGCGCGTGACCGAGAAGATCAGCTTTTTGTCCGGGATGCCCGGCGTGATGATCCGCACATCAACGCCGCTGGACGCGGCCAGCCGCAGTGTGCGCTGCATCTCGTCACTTAAAATAAGGTAGGGCGTTGTAATGTAGACGTAGTCCTTCGCACTGCGGATCATGTTCAGGTAGACGTTCTCGCCGGTGGCCTCGTCGTCCAGCGGATTGTCCGCGTAGGGCAGGACCACGGCATTCTCCCGCGCGGTGTAGGGCACATCGGGCAGATAGCGCTCGACCTCGGGTGCGGCCTTCTGCGTTGCGCCCCACAGCTCTAAGAAAATCAGCGTCAGGCCGCGCACGGCGTCGCCCTCCAGCCGGATGCCGCTGTCCTTCCACTGGCCGTAAGGGTGGGTGCGGTTGAAGTACTCCTCCGCCAGATTGTAGCCGCCGGTAAAGCCGACGCGCCCGTCCACAACGGTGATTTTGCGGTGGTCGCGATTGTTCATAAAGACGTTCAAAATTGGGATGACCGGGTTGAACCGGCGGCACTGGATGCCGCGCCCCGCCAGCTTTTTGACAAATTTGCTGTTGATAAACCCGATGCTGCCCACGTCGTCGTAAAATACGCGCACCTCCACGCCGTGGGCGGCGCGCTCGGCCAGAATATCCTCCAGCTCCTGCCAGGCGGAGGCGTCCTCAATGGCGTGGTATTCCATGAAAATAAACTTTTCCGCGCTGCGCAGGGCTGTTTTCTGGGCCTCCAGCGCCTCGCAGGTGTCGCCGTAGAACGTCACATCGGTGTTGTCATAGGCGGGGTAGCCCGCGCGGTCCTGCAAATAGCGGGCGTGGTTGCGGGTGATGCGGTCCGGGTAGGGCAGGGCGCGGCGCTGCTGCAAAATGGGTGCGTGATACTGTTGCAGCAGCGTCATATTTTCACCAAAACGGCGGCGCATGACGCTGACGGCCCCGCTGCGGCCAAACAGCAGATAGATGGTCAGACCGAAGATGGGAAACAGCAAAATCAGAATGATCCACGAAATTTTATACGCAGAGTTGATATGCAGCCCATATATACGCAGCGTAATCAAAAATGTCAGTACTGACGTGCATACCTGAATGGCGGTGGAGTAGTCGTTCAGCTTGAGAGCAAGCCAGAAGATCCATAAAACCTGCAAAAGTACGCCGATGCCCGCCAGCAGCATCCGGCTGACGCTGTTGGGGATGGCCTCGCGTTTTTCCTCGGTGGTGTTTTTCATGTGTGGCCCCTTTTGTGCCGGGCGCGGCCCGGCCCGGCTGTGTTGATTTTTTATCCAGTATAGCACAAAATCTTGCAGTATACCACACTTTTGCACCGGAATTTGCGGTATGTTCACAAAGGGAGCGCCCCTGCAGCCGGGCAGGGGAGAGAGGACACGGAAAAATGCAAAATGGCACAAAAATTGCCAGCCTGTAAAATTGGCCTATATACGCTGAAATCCATACGCGATGTGCTCTGCTGCCCGCACCGGCAGAGACAGCACAGATAAAATGACAGCAATATATGTGCGGTTTCAATGGCGGCAGTCCTGGCCGCAGCATTTGGCGCGGCGATACAGCTGATTTTTAAAAATGACGGTAATATGTATAGAATTCCGCGCGGCGGCAGAGGGGCAGCCACGGCAAGGCGGTTGGAATACAACAGGCAAAACGGTGGGAAATTGAAAATAGAAGCAAAAAATTGTTTTTTGCTGTTTTTACATAAGGCTGTTGAAATTTGGCAGATTATGTGATATTATATTTTCACAAATGAGGACGCACGATGTCCTTACTGAATTTATTGGAGGAATTTATCATGTTCGAGAAAATTCGTAAAATGAAGAACAAGAAGGGCTTCACCCTGGTTGAGCTCATCGTCGTTCTGGTCATCCTGGCCATCCTTGCCGCTCTGCTGATCCCCGCCCTGACCGGCTACATCGACAAGGCACGCGAGCAGTCCCTGATTTCCGAGGGTTCTTTGGTACTGACTGCTGCGCAGGCTACAGTGTCCGAAGCTTATGGTACTGGTGACCTTAAGGTTGGTACTGATGGCGCGATTACGGTTACTAATAAATCTGCACTTGCTAGCCAGATTAACCAGTTGGCGGAACTGAAAGCCGGTGCTAGCTGGAAATTTGATGTGGTTGTCGGTTCTGAGACTAACTATAAGAGCATTAAGATTAAAAATCTTATTTACTCTGATAGCAAGAACTCTATCGCATACAATTTTGAAAGCAACTGGGGTTCTACCCAGAAGGGCGTGGCGCTTGACAAGGCGCAGCCCGTCATCACGCCGAT
>ERZ506764.1758-NODE-1758-length-11207-cov-4.586352_pt1 | contig 11207 bp, 10 predicted proteins | sample MGYA00513041_ERZ506764 | MGnify/ENA metagenome assembly ERZ506764
AAAAACGGCTTTCTCAGAGTGGGTGCTCTGCGCCGACGGACACGCTGTTCCCTCCTGCACACAGCGCTTTTTCGGCATTCCTACATGGGGGTGGGATCACTACCCTCGGCGTGCGCTTCATGCCGTTGAAACGCTGGACGCCCGCGGGTCACGGCGGCGTATTCGCCGTTTTTATGCCGCTGCGGAATTCGCCCTGTGCGGGCTGAATCTCCCCTCGGCGGGTACACACGCCACCCCATCCCCCAAACGCGCACACAGCGGCTCACACGCCGAAACACGGGGCGGTTTCCCCGCCCGAGACATCGGCAGGGTCGATAGGGTCAACAGCTTGGGTACCCTGTGCATCGTCACTTTCGGCACGGCGTAGTTCGATGAGCCGCTTTCCGTTGCTGCGGCGCACCACGGCGGAAATACCGATTTTGCTTAGTGCGGCAACGCTTTGCAGGATCAGACGAGACACCTTCTTCGGTGTGACGCCCTCGCTGCCCGCAGGGTCGATCTGCGCGGACAGCTCCGTGGGAGTGCCGATAAATTCCGTGCGGTCACGCATCAGCTCAGAGAGAAGAATGACGATTTGACCGCCCAGCAGCTCCGGCTGCGTCCGGCTGTCCGACACCAGCTCCCACACGTTTTCCGCGTTGCGTTCCAGCGTCAGCTCACGATATTCAATGTCACGCCCGATGCAGGAGAGCGTCGCTTTGCCGCTGCCGCGCTTGTCCTCCACCAGCGTGAAGCTGGAATCCACCGCGCCGCTGATAGCCGTTGTGCCGGAGATGCGGCTGAACACATCGTCGGCAAGCTCCTTCCGCAGATGGTGGATCAGCAGAATGGCAATGCCGTGGGCGTCCGCAATACGCTTCAGTGCGGAGAGGTCACGGTAGTCATTTGCGTAGGTGTTGTCATAACTGGTGCCGCGGATCATTTGCAACGTGTCGATGATAACCAGCACCGTGTCGGGGTGCTCTGAGAGGAACGCGCGGAGCTGTTCCTCCAGACCCTTGCCAAGGGTGTCGCTATTGGTGGAGAAGTGGACGCTGGCGGGGGCGTCCTCCGTGATCTCGAACAGACGGTTCTGGATGCGGAGGGTGGAATCCTCCAGGCAGAGGTAGAGCGTGGTGCCCTGCTTCACGCCCATGCCCCAAATGGATTCGCCCTTCGCTACCGTGACGGCCAGCCACAGCGCCAGCCATGACTTTCCCACCTTGGGTGAGCCGGCGAGGATGTGCAGGCCCTGAGAGAGCAGCGTATCCACCACGAAGTTCAGCGGCGTGAGCGGCTGACTCATTAACGTTTCACCGTCGATGGTCAGCAATCGGTTTTCTTTTTTCAATTTCGTTTCCTCCAGATAAAAGGATAAGGGCAGAGACCTCGCTGCAGTCGAGGCTCTAACCCTTTCACTTGATTATTCTGTATTTTTTGATAGAATGAGAATATCGCGGGACGGCCGCAAAACAGATATGGGACAGGAGGCGGGCTTTTGAAGATCGGAACGGATCAGCATAACACGTTTGACACCATGACAATGGACTGCTGGAATGACCATGTGTACTACGAGGGAAAGGAGTTTCCGGCAGGACATTTTGCGGCAGAGATCTTGAACTTTGCCGGAGAGATCCACGATCCTCTTCTGGAGCGCATCACTGTGCTGACGGCGCTTGTGGACGATTTGAGCACAGCCGAAAAGAGCAAGCGCCATGATATTGCAGCACAACTGAAACCGCTGCTGCATGACACGGTTTCCTGGCTGTATACTTGCCCGCCATTTTGCTATTGCGAAAGCCAAGGTGCGTATGAGGATCTTGAACATGCTTTGAGCGAGGAACGACTCGATCGGGACTACGAGGAAGAGGAGGCGCATCTTCCGTTCATGGCACTTTCCTTTTGCGAGCCGATCTTAAGAATCCTGGTGGCGATCTATAATTTTTGCCTGCTCATCCGCGCATTCGAAAAGAAATATCTGCGCAGAGCGAAGCGGCGTAATGCAGACGCCTTCGCAAAGGCGGCGCATGAGTGCTTTGATGAGGATGACAGCTTTCTGATCCTGCTGGAGCAGATGCCGTTTGGCGGGGTGGAGGAATTTTTCTCTTATCCAAGAATTATCACAGGATTCAACTATTTTCAGGATGAGAACGATGAGGAAAAATGGAAAACCGCGCAGCGCGTGATTTGCAAGCGTGCCATTGACTTTTATGTGTTCGACCTGATGAACGGATTGCACCACGGCCACGCACCCAGCCAGTGCCAAGGCTGCGGAAGATACTTTCTGACCACCAACGGCCACATCCCAAAATACTGCGACGGCGTCGCACCGCAGGACAATCGCTATACCTGTCGGCAGTACGGCGCGATGATGCACCAGAAGGAGCAGAACAAGCAGCACCCGGTCTACCGCCTGTTCAATACCCGCACCGACACCATCCGCAAGCATCACCGGCGGGGAAAAATCTCCGACGAACTAAGGCAGGAGGCGCTCTATCTGGCGGGGAGCTACCGGGACAAAGCGCTGATGGACAATGACTACGCCGCTGACGGATATGCGCGGGATATGGAATTGGAACACATTTACGCGGAGGCGGAAAAACGGCTGAAATGAGGAAGGGGGGCGTTCCTGTGACGAAAAATATGTACACCGTTGCAGGAGATAGCCCCTGCAATGAAGCGCTGGCTTTGCGGATACAAGCCGGAGACAAAAACGCCGCGGAGCGGCTTATCTCACAGAACGAGGGCTACCTCACTGAACTGGCGCGGGCGTACACGCTGTGGTGTGAGATGGAGGATTTGAAGCAGGAGGCGGCGCTGGCACTGCTGGACGCGGCGGGGCACTTTGACCCCACCCATGGAACAAAACTGCTGACCTATGCGACGCCCGTGATGGAAGCGGCACTGTCCGACTATGCCGCGCAGTATTCTTCCTCTCTGTCCATTCCCATCAGCCGGTACAATCAACTGCGCCGGGTGGCATACCTCTGTGCGGAGAGATGTGACGCATCTGATGCTGAGTTGGTCAAGGTGGTGTGCGGAGAACTGAATGTATCTGCCAAGGTAGCTGGGGCATTGATAAAAGAATACCGGACGCTGTTTTGCGTCCGGCAGTTAGGTGACGATGTGTTCTCCGTCAGCTGCGGCGGCGATCCCGCCGTGGCCTATGACCGCCTGTTGCGCCGGACGCTGCTGATGCAGCGGATAGGAGGTGCTGACGCCCAGAGAGCTGAATCTGGTGCGGAGCTACCTTGGCATCGGTCAGCCGGACGAGGTTGGCATGACCTTTCAGGAGCTGACTGTTCGGCTGAACCACAACGGCCCCAGCGGAGCGGAGAAGGCATATAAGGCCGCGCTGCGGAAGCTGAAAAGGGACTTGTATGGCGGGGCTTACGGCCGGTGGCTCTCCGCTCAGAAGGCCATCCGCACCGCCAAAGCGGAGGCGGATCAGGCCGCGGGGTAAGTCTACACCTAAATGACCGCCCGTCCCGTATATCCGAAAGGTAGGAAATCCGCCCCGAAAACTGCCTATTTCCACGCTCTCGGAATTGTGGTAGAATGAAAAAGAGATATGTAGCAGGCGGTGGAAATGAAATGTATAACCTAAATTGGTCAAGAAGTGACCTCACCCGGCAAAAGCTGGGGACGTTCTGTGAATACTACGCAAAAATGTCATTAGCCTCTTATGGAGTGAGCATTTATACTTCCGAGGTTGATGACCATGGAATAGATTTTATTGCAGAAAGCAAGAGAGGATTTTTGAAGTTTCAAGTTAAAGCCATTCGCAAAGGAACAGGCTATGTTTTTATGCGGGAGGAATATTTTGATATTTCAGACCAATCACTTTACTTGTTCTTGCTTTTGCTAAATGATGGCGAACACCCCATAGAATATTTAATTCCTGCGACCACATGGGATAATGACAGTAGTAATATTTTTGTTTACCATTCATACAAGGGTAAAAAGTCGAAACCAGAATATGGCCTAAATATTTCCGCCAAGAACATTCCGCAGCTCGAAAGATTTAAGTTAGAAAATATGGTAACGGCAATATAATGAGGAACAAAATATGGCTTTAACCATACAAGAGCGATTGAAAGACCTGCGTGTGGAGTGTGGCTTGACGCTGGAACAACTTGCGGAGCAGACGCACCTCTCCAAGTCTGCGCTGGGCAGCTATGAAGCGGAGGACTTCAAGGACATCAGCCACTATACGCTTTCCTCCGGCGAGACCCAGACGGAGAGCGCCGCCCAGACCGGCACAGTAAGTACGGGCATGGGCAATATGGGCGGCCCCGGCGGGCAGAAGCCGGACGGAGCGCCGCCCTCCGGCGGCGGAGTCGGACCAAAGCCAGATGGCGATATCCCACGGTCAAAGCCGACGGACGAGATGCTGCAGAAGGATAGCGGCAACGCCAAAGCCTGAAAAAAGCCAACTGAACGCAAATCACCAAGCCGTTGTGATACAACAGCTTGGTGATTTTGCACAGTTATTGATCTGACAGCTCAAGTCTTGCGGCAGACACGGAAAAAAATCTTGACTTGTTGCAGTTCGAGCCCTATAATCAGCCTATCTTTTTGGTATGGAAGGAGCGTTTCCCCATGAACAAAGCAAATACCCCTTTTCGCTATGACTACGTTGGCAGCTTTCTTCGCCCTGCCGGACTGAAGCAGGCGCGGGCAGACTTTCAAAACGGCAAGATCGGAGCCGATGAGCTGAAAGCAGCGGAGGATCAGGCGATCCGTGAGCTGGTTGCCAAGCAGCAGAGCGCCGGATACCACGTAATTACCGACGGCGAATTCCGCCGTGCCACCTGGCACCTCGACTTCATGTGGGGCTTTCACGGTGTGGGCCACAGCCGCACGGAGAAGGGGCTGCCGTTCCATGGAGAGAACGCAATGCTTGATGATACCTACCTCACCGGAGAGGTGGGAGTGGACAGCCATCCCTTTGTGGAGCATTTCCGGTTTGTCAAGGCGCTGGAAGACGAGAACACCGTGGCCAAGCTGACGATCCCCGCACCCGCTCAGTTTCTGGAGCAGATGGTCATGCCCTTTGCAATGGAAAATACCAGTAAATACTACCCCAACATTGAAAAGCTGGTGGAGGATCTGGCAGCGGGCTACCGCAAGGTCATTGATGACGTATATGCCGCCGGGTGCCGCAACCTGCAATTTGACGATTGCAGCTGGGGTATGCTGGTAGACCCCCGTGCCTGTCTGATCTTTGATACCGACGAGAAGGGGCTGGAGGCCATCAAGGAGCAGATGCTCGCCGCCAACAATCTGGCCATTGAAGGCAAGCCGGAGGATCTGGTCATCAACACCCATGTCTGCCGGGGCAACTTCCACTCTACCTACGCCAGCTCCGGCGCTTATGACAGCGTGGCCAAGACCCTGCTGGCCCGTGAGAACGTGACTGCCTACTATCTGGAATTTGACGATGCCCGCAGCGGCGGCTTCGAGCCCTTGGCCGCTGTCAGCGGTGAGAAGAAGGTGGTGCTGGGCCTCGTCACCACCAAGCGTCCTGAGTTGGAGGATAAGGCGGCGGTGATCGCCCGTATCCATGACGCAGCCAAGTACATTCCGCTGGATCGCCTGTGCCTGAGTCCCCAGTGCGGCTTCGCCTCCTGCGAGATCGGCAATAAGCTGACAGAGGCCCAGCAGTGGGCCAAGCTGGCGCTGGTGAAGGAGATCGCCGAAGAGGTCTGGGGCTGATTTTCAATGCAGAGGCGATGCGGAATCGCATAGATGCCGCAAGAAAACTGATGAAACTATTGGTATGATCCTCGGACAGCTATTTGACTGATATTCTATGAGATAAAGTCCCCAAGCTGTTGTTATGCAACAGCTTGGGGACTTTCTGCATTTGCGCGGTTGAAGTGGATGCGTTTCAGGTTCTATACCTGAGAATCCGGAAAAGGGAAGGAGAAATTGCACCTGCCGCACCCTCTTGGCAGGATCGCTTTGCGTTGACGGAACGGTATGCGGATACGCCGGTCAGCGTGGTTGAGCGGTAAGGCACTGCATGTCAGAAGAAAAACGGAAATTCCACGGTGTCAGCCAAAATGAGACAGCATTTTGAATAAAAATGTGGAAAATAGCCTTGCAGCGCTCCGGAACTCTTGACATTTGAATGCATTGTGCTACTATATGACAAAAAAGATGATGCAGTGGAGGGCAATCCCGGAAACGGAGAACGTTCATACCGGAGGCTTCACGGCGAAACAGAGCTACCGCAAGTAAGCTTATAAGCGGAGAGACCGCGGAAACGCGGTTTTTTTAAAGCACAGCAGTTAGCCAACTCTAACAAAAACCTTGCATATGTGTAGGTTAAATTTATCTAACCGCAAAAAAGGACAGCAGCTATGAAGAAGTCTGAGAATTTCTGGAACAGAAACGCGAAGCGCTATGATCGCTTTATGCGAAAGGACCGGGCGGCATACGAAAAGCTGTATGAACTGATCCGACCGGTTGCAAAAGCCAGAACGGTGCTGGAACTTGCCGCCGGGACCGGGCTGATCGCTAAAAACATTGTGCGTGCGGCAAGCCATATCGAGGTGACGGACGCCTCCGAGGAAATGATCGCTGAGGCGAAGCGGAACAACCGCTCCGCAAAGCTGCACTTTTCGGTGCGGGATATGTTCTGCCTGCCCTATGCGGACAAATCTTTTGACGTGGTGATCGTATCCAATGCGCTGCACATCGTCCCGCAGCCGGAGAAGGCCCTTGCCGAGATCCGCCGGGTGCTGAAGGATGACGGCGTGCTCATTGCCCCTACCTTTACCCACGGGAACGGTACCCTACAGGGCAGGATCAAGCTGTTTTTTATGAAGCTGGCGGGATTTCCGCTGAACAGCAGGTGGTCAAGTGCGGATTATCTGGCGTTTTTGCGGCAAAACGGCTGGACGGTGCGGAAGAGCACCGTGCTGAAAGCATCCTTTCCGCTGACCTATGCGGAATGCGTGAAACCCGCGGTGAAGGGAAGGGGGTAACGCTATGAAATACATGGGAATGCCATGGGGGATGTGGACGCTGTTTGCGGGCTCCTTTCAGGCACAGTTGACCGATGTGCTGGGGTATAATGAGCAAACGGCGAAGGCAATCACACGGAGGGCGAAAGCAAAATACAAGGAGATCCTCAGCTGTCTGCCGGAGTTTGAGAAAGGGGACCGCTTCAAAATCAATCTCGTGGGCTGCGCCATGCTGGGGGCCTTCGTTCTCACCATGCCGGAGCGTCCCAATGTGGATCGACTGACGGAGTATTACGCCAAGGCCATGATGACAAAGCCTATGCGCTGGTTCTGCCGTAAAGGCGGCGAGAAAAAGTTCACCCCCCAAAGCGTTGCCGGACTGCAAGCGGCGGCATCGCTGAAAGCCGCCGACCGGAACCCCTATTCGTGGAATATGGACTTTTACGAGTACCCCGACGGCGGCGGCTACGAGGCCCGGTTTACCAAGTGCGGTATCTGCGTTTTGATGCGGGAGCTGGGGCTGTACGATTTGACCCCGGCCCTGTGCCGTCTGGACTACACCATGAGCGAAGCGGGCGGCACGGCAGATTTTAGGCGGCAGTATACCCTTGCCTCCGGCGGGCCGTACTGCGACTGCGGCTATAAGAAAAAATGACAGGAACGGATGTTTTTTATGATTCAGACAACAGTTAAAGTTTCCGGCATGGCCTGCTCCATGTGCGAAGCCCATATCAACGACGCCGTTCGCGGCGCATTCCCGGTGGAGAAGGTCACATCCTCCCATTCCAAGGGGGAGACGGTGATCCTCTCTAAGGAGCCGCTGGACGAAAACGCCCTCCGCGCCGCTATTGACGCCACCGGCTACACGGCGGGGGAGATCCATGCGGAAACGTATGAAAAAAAGGGACTGTTTCATTTCGGAAAAAAGAAGGACTGAGTTCATTCCTGTGGTCCGGCTTTCCGGCCATCGGTTTGAAATAAATAAAATCCATATAGGAGGATAATTGTTATGAAGAAAATTGGTTTGTTTGCCGCAGGCGTTCTGTTTGGTACCGCCGGTATGAAGCTGCTGGGCAGCAAGGACGCGAAAAGAGCTTACGCCCAGACCACCGCTGCCGCCCTGCGGGCAAAGGACAGCGTGATGACCGCTGTGACCGCTGTGCGTGAGGGGGCGGATGACGTCTATGCGGAGGCTAAGGCCATCAACGCCCAGCGCACGGAGGCCGAGACCGCTAATGTGGTGGAGGATACCTCCGCAGAAGAGGAAAGCCAGGCAGAGTAATCCATGAAATGCACGATCCTACATGATACAGCCGGGCGGCTGCGGGTCCATCTTTGCTGTAAGCGAATGACGCTGCGGCAGGCGGATGTGCTGGAATACTATCTGCTGGCAGTAGACGGCGTGCGCTCCGTCAAGGTCTATGACCGGACGCGGGATGCCGTGGTGGTGTATGACGCGGAGCGGGAGCGCATGATCCGTGCGCTGGCCCGGTTCTCCTTTGAAAAAGCGGAGAAGCTGGATCTGGCGCCGGAGCACACCTCCCGCACCTTGAACCGGGAATTTGAGGACAAGCTTGCCCTCACTGTTATGCGCCGCTGCGCTTCCAACCTGTTTCTGCCGACGCCGGTGACATCGGCGCTGGCTGTGATCCGCTCCGCAAAGTACATCAAAGAAGGGCTTCTGGCCCTGTGGCACCGGAAGCTGTCCGTTGCCGTGCTGGATGCCACCGCTGTCACCGTGTCTATGGTGCGGGGAGATTTCGCCACCGCCGGTTCGGTCATGTTCATGCTGCGGCTGGGGGAAATTCTGGAGGAGTGGACCCACAAGAAGTCCGTGGCCGACCTTGCCTCCGCCATGAGCTTACGGGTAGAAAATGTCTGGCAGCAGGTAGACGGCACCGAGGTGCTGACGAAGGTCACCGACGTGAAGCCGGGGGATCGCATCGTGATCCGCACCGGCGGCATGATCCCGCTGGATGGCCGGGTGGTGGAAGGAGAGGCCATGGTGAACCAGTCCTCTCTCACCGGAGAATCCATGCCGGTGGCCAAGCGGCCCGGCAGCCTTGTTTATGCCGGTACGGTGGCCGAGGAAGGCGAGTGCGTGGTCTGCGTGGAAAAGGTGTCCGGCAGCGGACGCTATGACCGGGTGGTCCGCATGATCGAGGAATCGGAAAAGCTGAAATCCACCGCTGAGGATAAGGCGTCCCGCATGGCGGACAGGCTGGTTCCCTATACGCTGGGCGGCACGGCTGTGACCTATCTGCTGACCCGCGATGTGACCAAGATGCTGGCCGTTTTGATGGTGGACTTCTCCTGCGCGCTGAAGCTGGCGATCCCTGTCGCGGTGCTGTCTGCCATGCGGGAGAGCAGCGGGCACCACATTTCCGTCAAGGGCGGGCGTTTTCTGGAGGCTGTGGCCAAGGCGGATACCATTGTGTTCGACAAGACCGGTACGCTGACCTACGCCACGCCGAAGGTGGCGCAGATTGTTCCCTTCGGCGGACACCGGGAAGCGGATATGCTCCGCCTCGCCGCCTGTCTGGAGGAGCATTACCCCCACTCCATGGCCAACGCCGTGGTGGAGGAGGCGAAGCGGCGGGGCCTTACCCATGAGGAATACCATTCGCAGGTGCAGTATGTGGTGGCCCACGGCATTTCCAGTATGGTAGAGGACAAAAAGGTCATCATCGGCAGCGCCCACTTTGTCTTTGAGGACGAGGGCTGCCATATCCCGGAGGGAGAGCAGGAGAAATATGACGCGCTGCCCGCCGCGTATTCCCACCTGTATCTCTGCATCGACGGGGAGCTGGCGGCGGTCATCTGTATCCACGATCCTCTGCGCCGGGAGGCTAAGGACGCGGTAAAAGCGCTGCATGAGAGCGGCTTTACCAATGTGGTGATGATGACCGGCGACAACCGCCGCACAGCGGAGTCCGTTGCCGCCGAGGTGGGCGTGGACGCCGTTTACGCAGAGGTCCTGCCGGAGGACAAGGCCGCCTTTATCCGTCAGGAAAAGGAAAAGGGACACACCGTTATCATGGTAGGGGACGGCGTCAACGATTCTCCCGCCCTCTCCGAGGCGGACGCCGGCATCGCCATCTCCACCGGCGCGGCCATCGCCAGGGAGATCGCCGACATCACCGTTGCTTCAGAGGATCTCTTTGAGCTGGTGACGCTGCGTAAGCTCAGTGAAGCGCTGATGGATCGGATCCACGGCAGCTACCGGTTTATCGTGGCCTTCAACCTGTCGCTGATCACCTTGGGCGTAGCGGGGGTGCTGCCGCCCGCAATATCCGCGCTGCTGCACAATACCTCCACATTGGGCATCGGTTTGAAAAACATGACCGATCTGCTGGAGGAACACGAGGGAGCGTAATTGCTCCCCGTCGAGGAGTACATTCATCTACGGGAAAAGAAAAGAAATTTTCCGCCTGTACAATGATTTCTGGGACCGATTCCTTCCTACAATCCAGCGGGGAGAAAGCCTCAAAAGGTATCTTATGAGACCATTGAAGAACAGCGCTGATTAATAAAGGTTCTTGTTGATCTTGATAAAAATATCATTTGGACAGAGATAGAATGCTGTTTGATCACCGATTGCGGTTTATCTCTGCGATTGCGGAAATGCGAAAATACCAAATCATGATTTAGCAAATCGTGATTTGGTATTTTTGAATGAACATCGGACAAGCATAGGAATTAAACTTTTACTTTTGTACTTGTTGTGTTATACTACGAACGATCCATTTGCTCAAAGAAAACAGTTTTTTGCGGATTCTAAAGATGCTTTGAAGCTGTATAGAACATTTAGAAATGAGAAATTGCAGCCTATGTTGAACATTTATTTTGGGGATATGCCGTCTGCAATTTATAATACTGAGATTTATTTCAAAAACACTTATGAGGATAGTTGGATTCTCGATGACTTCGCAAAAAAAGTTATCAAAAAAGTGGATGGTTCAGACGTGATCGACGCACAGGCAATCAAAAGTCCTGTACTTGGTATTATTCCTCCCACTGAATTGTCCGGCGGTGTAAAAACTCTGCTGCTTATTAAAAATTGCCCGGATGAAGTGTTCAATGCTTCAACATGCGGAGATAACTGCGCACGTTTTATTCTTGAACTGGCAAAAGCAAAAGATATTACGATCAACTTGAGTCATATTATGGACTTTGATAAGGCAAGATTTACGGCTAAAATTTTGAACGATGACAGTATCGTTCATAACATGGAAGAGTTGTTGCCAATTGCAG
>ERZ506764.1761-NODE-1761-length-11186-cov-4.539664_pt1 | contig 11186 bp, 10 predicted proteins | sample MGYA00513041_ERZ506764 | MGnify/ENA metagenome assembly ERZ506764
ACAGTGACTGGAGTTCAGACGTGTGCTCTTCCGATCTCATTCTCTTTGATATATTTTCTGCACTCTTCCTCTTTTTCAAAGTTTGTGCAGGTGTAATCTCTGATCATTCCGTCCTCGAAATCAATTTCAAGGTTAAGATATTTCAGTTCATTCAGATAAACCTGACTGACAAACAATTTTCCGGTTGTTCCTTTTAGTACCGGGGAAGTAAACACCTCACCTACCGGGATATTGACGTCTGCCACACAGTTTTCAAATGCGGATTCTTTTGTAGCATCTTTCAGTGGCCAGATAGAAACATAGAGGTCTGTCTTATTGTTATTTTTACCGGTGATATGCACTTTTTCAGCCTGATCTAACACATCGATGATCTTCTGCTGCATATTCTGGTATAAGGTATAATCCAATGTATTGATCTTGACTGTCTCGGCAAAAATTTCTTCGAACTTCTCACCAATCTCAGGCACCGGATATGCAATAATCGTAAAGCTGCGCTCCTCACCGATAATATACTGATTTGTGATCTGTCCCGACATGCTCATATCGTAAACACTTAACTGCTGCTGTTTTTCATCCAGCTTTAATACCTCTTTTTTGGTCTCCGGAGAAAATGGAATCTCGCCAAACACTTCGATAACAGCAGGACCAGCCTGACCGTTTGCAAGTTTTTTCATCTCTTCAAAAGAAGTTTTCATTACTTCCAGACGTCTCTCCACATATGCCTTATCATAATATAATGCTTTGTCCTCTTTGTGGTCATAATCATACTGTTTATTTGCTGCGGAGGAACATGCTCGCATTGTTACTTTTAAATTTAATTTTTCCAGATTTTTTACTGCGGCACGCACCATGCGCTCAAAACCGATCGGGTAACGTACCTGTGCCGTTGTTTTCTTTGACAAATCTTTTCCAGTTGCCGCAAAACCAATGCGGTATCCTTCTGTGTAAGTATCTGCCATTGCCTGAATCTCTTCGTCAGACATGCCATTTAAAAATGCCGCGATCCCCGTCTCATTTTTTCCGATATGCTGACCATACTGGTAGAGATAACGCAAGTCGTTCAAATCTGAGTTCATCACGATCTGATATAAGAAATCTTCTTCGGAATCCACAAGTTCACGCACAGAATCTTCGATAAAGATTTCACTGTAATCATGGAAATACCAGTAAACCGCCTGCTCAATTGCAGTTTTATCAATCCCCTCTTTGTCTTCAAAATAATTATAGATCTCAACAAATAATTCTGCGGTGATCGTCACGTTCATTTTTTTTGCAGCATAGACATCCGTAATACGTTTACGGCACTCTGCATACAGTGCAGATAAAATCTGTCCGTACTCTTCTCCCAGTTTTTCTACTGCATAAGTCGGATTTCCATAACTTTTTCCATAATTTTCCGCTTTGATGTCATCATAAAAACCTGCATTCTGTTTTTCGCACTCTGTAAGAGAAGCATCTTTTAATGTATCTTTCTCCGCTTTCTCTGACACATTCTTTAACTGTAACAAAAATGCTGCGGTCTTTTTAAAATAATCGTCAAATTTCTCCGGCACGTCCGTTTCTTCTGCGATCTCTGCAATACGCTCCATCACAAGCGAAAAACGCTCCTCTGCCTGCTCATTTGACTCCTTATAAATATCTCTGTATCCCATCCTGATCTCCCTTATTAACTATACGATTAAAAATCCAATTACATAAATTGCAATCCACATACCGGCTGCAAGAAACGACAGCACAGTCGACATATATGGAAACAGCTTAAAAGACTCCTCCTCCCGAAGGCTCATCACTGCCAGTACCACAGCAACCAGTGCTACCAGCATGGAGGACACTCCTGCACTTCCAAGGTACATGCTTCCATTTCCGCCATGATGAAATGAATTTACAATTACATAAATAAAAATTGCAATCGAAAGCACAGCCAGAATAAAAGCTACAATTCCCTTTTTTGACTGTGTCTTCTCCGTAAACTTATATCCGTATTTTCTACGTCTTCTCTGTGCCATAATGATACCCTGCCACTCAAAATATTTTCAGTAATTACCTGATATAACCCGCAAATGCATTAAAATCTGCTTCTTACTTATTCACATTATTCTTTGCCTTTTCGTATCTTTTCCACAGATCAATCAGCCCTTTGTACACCAGATAACCAAGCAGTCCGCCGATCGTGTTCAAAAACAGATCATCCACATCAAAACTCCCCACCTTAAACACAAGCTGAAGCAGTTCCACGCGCAAACTCAGTTCAAAACTGTATAGCACCGTCATCCACACATTTCTGCATCGGCTGGAATAGATTGGCAAAAATGAACCAAAGGGCATAAAAGCAACGATATTTCCCCAGATATTGAGTGCTACAGCCTGCCATCCAAGTACATGACGGTATTTGATAAACCGCATGATCTCATGGAACGGACTCAGATTGTAATGATACGCTCTCTCTGAATAAGTCCGCCCCATCTCCTCGGAAAAAAAGAGGAAATAGAACAGCACAACAAAATAAACCAGAAAAAACACGAATGCCAGTACCCGGTGCTTACCTTTCCGTATCAACGGGCAGCGTCCGCTGCCTTTCTTATTTGCATCCATATTCTTCGTAGTATTTGTCAATAGCGGCTTTGATCTCATCGTTGATCACGACTCTGCCATTGTGTTCTCTGTTGTAAAGATACTCTGTCACCTCTGCCATTGTGACAATTGCTTTTCCTTCAAAACCGTATTTTTCTTTGATCTCATCCAGCGCACTTACTTTTCCGCCCTGTCCGACTTCCATACGGTTTAAACTTACCATAAGACCAACGATCTCAACGTCTGCTGCTCCTCTTACTTTTGGAACAGTCTCTTCCATGGATTTTCCGGAAGTGGTCACGTCCTCGATCATGACAACTCTGTCACCGTCTTTCAAGCTGCTTCCGAGGAAACCGCCCTTGTCAGCTCCGTGGTCTTTTGCTTCCTTTCTGTCTGAACAGTAACGGACTTCTTTTCCATATAATTCACTGTATGCGATCGCTGTGACAACCGCAAGCGGGATTCCCTTATATGCCGGTCCGAAGAGCACGTCGAAATCATCTCCATAGTTGTCATGGATTGCCTTTGCATAGTACTCTCCAAGTCTCTTTAACTGGGAACCTGTCACATAGGCTCCTGCATTCATGAAAAATGGGGATTTACGTCCACTTTTCAACGTAAAATCTCCAAATTTTAAAACATCACTCTCTACCATAAAATCGATAAATTCGCTCTTATAACTCTCCATCTTGTCATTTCCTCCTGATCTTTATTTCCTGTGATCCATTATTTTCTCTTTGGCATTTGTTTCTTATTCATGCACTGCGCCAACCAGATCTTTGATATCGGCAACCTGATAACGCTCCATATAATCCCTGATTCCTGCGACGATCTCCTCTGTCACATGCGGATTCGTGAAATTTGCGGTACCTACAGATACTGCGGTAGCTCCGGCAAGGATCATTTCAATCGCATCCTCTGCATTCATGATTCCACCCATTCCGACGATCGGCAGTCTGACTGCCTGGGCAGTCTGATAAACCATGCGGACAGCGACAGGGTGAATGGCCGGACCTGACATGCCGCCTGTCTTATTGGCAAGCACAAACTTCTGGCGGTTGATATCGATCTTCATGCCTGTGATGGTGTTGATCAGCGACAGTCCGTCTGCGCCTCCTGCCTCTGCCGCCCTCGCCATCTCTGTAATATCTGTCACATTCGGGGAAAGCTTCATGATGACCGGCTGTGCAGCATGTTTTTTCATTTCCTTTGTGATAGCTTCTACTGCTTTTGGATCCTGACCAAATGCAATTCCACCCTCTTTGACATTCGGGCAGGAAATGTTGATCTCTAAAAGGTCTACCGGCTGGTCTCTCAACCGTTCCACTACTTCAATATATTCCTCTGTGGAATGTCCACATACATTCACCATGATTTTTGTATCAAACTGTTTTAAAAAAGGAATGTCACGCTCCACAAAAAGATCAATTCCAGGGTTCTGAAGTCCTACTGCATTTAACATACCGCCATATACTTCTGCGACACGCGGCGTCGGATTTCCCGGCCACGGAACATTTGCAACACCTTTTGTCACAACAGCTCCCAATTTATTCAGATCCACAAACTCTGCATACTCTGCGCCGGAACCAAATGTACCGGAAGCAGTCATGACAGGATTGTTTAAGGTTACTCCACATAAATCTACTTTCATGTTCATTAGAATTCTACCTCCTCTGCACGGAATACAGGTCCTTCTTTACAGATTCGTTTGTTCTTCACGTTGCTGTGTGCGTCTTTTTCTTTTGACTGACATACACAGGCAAGGCACGCACCAATACCGCATGCCATACGCTCCTCCATGGAGATCCAGCACTCGATGTGATTTTTCTCTGCATATTCTTTTAAGGCACGAAGCATTGGCATTGGTCCGCAGGCATAAATAATCTCTGCGTCCAGTCCATTTTCACGGATCGCATCCAGAACATTTCCCTCAGTTCCTGCGCTTCCATCCTCGGTTGCCACGTAAACTCTGCCCTGCTTTTTAAACTCATCCATCAAAAACAGCTCATCGCGGAATCCTAACACAATCTGTTTCTCACAGTTTAACTCTTTTGCAAGCTGTAACATTGGAGGTATTCCAATTCCGCCTCCGATCAAAAAGGCTTTTTTCTCTTTCTTTGGGAATCCGTTTCCAAGAGGCCCTACAATGCGAAGCTGTGCGCCTGTATGCATACCGGAAAATTCTGCCGTTCCTTTTCCTGCCACACGATACACCAGACGGATTGCGCCATCCTTTTTATCAATCTCACAAATACTGATTGGTCTTGGAAGCAGTCTGCTTCCATCATTACAATAAACAGAAACAAACTGTCCTGCTTTCGCATGTGCTGCAATCTGGTCAGTGTGCAGCCACATACTGTAAATATCATCTGCGATTTCTTCCTGACGGATGATGATCGCTGTCTCTTCAAATTTTTCTGCCATCTTTGTACTTCCTCGCTTTTTCACTCTCTCAACTACTTTACATTCTTATTTCAAATGTTTGCCTCTGTAGCTCTTAATATGGTGTGTTCCTATGCTTCTGCCTCGTAAACAACACGTCCATCCACGATGGTTGCCATCACTTTTCCGGTTACTTCTCTTCCGTCAAATGGTGTGTTGCGTCCTTTACTTGCAAATTTCGTTTTGTCAATCTTATATGTTTTTTCCGGATCAAAAATCACGATGTCAGCAATTTTGCCCGGCTGGATATCGCCCTTGTCAATTCCAACAATCTTTGCCGGGTTATAGCTCATCTTCTCTGCCATCTGCATCGGTGTGAGATAGCCCTGCAACACAAGTTCTGAGTAAGTGAGACATGCAGCGGTCTCAAGTCCAACGATTCCAAACGGCGCTTTTTTCATGGAGGTGTTTTTCTCCTCAAATGTATGCGGTGCATGGTCTGTGGAGATTACATCCATAATGTTGTCACGCAGTCCTTCTTTTAATGCCTGCACGTCTTCTCTAGAACGAAGCGGCGGATTCATTTTAAAGTTTGTATCCGCATCTGCATCGATCGCAAGTTTTTTCTCCTGATCGATGGACGGCTCGATTTTATGGATATCATCCGAGGTCAGTGTGAAATGATGCGGGCATACCTCTGCTGTTACTTTCATTTGCTCCATTTTTGCATACCGTACCATTTTTACAGAATCTCTTGTTGAACAGTGACACAAATGTAATTTTGCTCCGGTGTCCCCACTTAACATGATATCTCTTGCCACAATGATATCTTCTACCGAATTGGTGATCCCCCTTAAACCAAGCTCTTTGGAATGCGCATCCTCATTCATAACGCCGCCATTTACAAGGTTAATGTCCTCACAGTGGGCAAGTACCGGGATATCAAGTTCTGCTGCGATCTCCATCGCCTCCCGGTAAAGTTCGGAATTCATAACGGATCTGCCATCTTCACTGATCGCCGGAATTCCCGCTTCGTACATGCCCCGGATATCTGCTAATTCTTTTCCCTGTTGTCCTTTTGTGATGGCTCCCACCTGTAAAACATTCACGACACCAACTGTTTTTGCCTTGTTTTGCACGTATTTTACAACATCCGGATTATCTACCACCGGCTTTGCGTTCGGCATTGCAAGGATGGTTGTGTATCCGCCGTGTGCCGCCGCATTGCAGCCTGTCTCGATCGTCTCTTTCTGCTCCTGCCCCGGATCCCTTAAATGCACATGCATATCAATAAATCCCGGCATGACATAGCAGCCTTTTGCGTCGATCACATAGTCTGCCTTATCCTTGATGTTTTTTTCCATTTTTACGACTTTTCCATCCTCGGCGAGAATGTCTGCCACTTCGTCTGTCTCTGTCGCCGGATTGATGACATGTCCGTTTTTAATCAATAATATCATTTTTATTGTTCCTTTCTTCTCGAATTAACTATATTTGTCATTTTTATAATTTTGCATAAATTTCCATTGGCACGTAAGCACGGATATAGATTCCATCCTCACGGTATTCTTCTTCCAACAGTTCACCGGATTTGCGGACAAGCTGGATCACGCCTGCATTTGCATACGGCACTGTCCGCTCCACGAGGATTTTATTTTCACGCAGGAGCTCGGATAAAAGATTCTTTAATTCCTCTAACCCGGTTCCATTTTTCGCTGAGATCTGCAGCGTATGATCTGCTTTAAAATCATGCAGCGGCTCGCTGTCCATCCTTGCATCCTGCTTGTTGAACAGCGTGATCACCGTCTTGTCTTTCACATCCAGATTTGCCAGTGTCTCATATACGATCAGCATCTGCTTCTCGTGCTGCGGATTGGAAGCATCTACCACATGTAAAATATAGTCTGCGTATTTTGCCTCCTCCAGCGTGCTTTTAAATGCCTCGATCAGATGATGCGGCAGTTTGCGGATAAATCCGACGGTATCTGTCACCAATATCTGCTGCCGTCCCGACAGTTCCAACACTCTTGTGGTAGGATCAAGCGTTGCAAACAGCTTGTCCTCCTCCAGGACTCCGGCATTGGTCAGTGTATTGATAAGTGTTGATTTTCCTGCATTTGTGTATCCCACGATCGCAGCCACCGGCATCTGATTTTTTTCCCGCTGTGCACGGGTGATATCACGGTGCTGCCGTACTTCTTTCAATTCCCGGTTCAGCTGTGCGATCCGGTCTTTGATAAGACGTCTGTCAATTTCCAGCTTTTTCTCACCCGGACCTCTCGTACCGATTCCGCCTCCAAGTCTTGACATGGAACGTCCAAGTCCGGTCAGCCTGCTCAGACGGTACTTTAACTGTGCCAGTTCCACCTGGATCTTTCCCTCGCTGGTAGTTGCTCTTGCCGCAAAAATATCCAGAATGATCAGTGTGCGGTCCATCACTTTTGTATCCAGCATATCTTCCAGATTACGGAGCTGCGCCGGTGAAAGTTCATCATCACACACAATGCCGGTTGCGCCCAGTTCCTCCACAAGCAGCTTTAACTCCGCCACCTTTCCAGAACCGATATAAGTCCCCGGATGAATGAGTTCCCGCTTCTGGATCATGGTTCCGACTACCGTTGCTCCTGCTGTTTTCACCAGTTCCGCAAGTTCTGCAACAGAATCCTCTGCGTCATCTCCATCCTGCTCACTCACGCCTACAAGAATTACTTTTTCTTCTATCTCTTCTATTTTAAATGCTTCTGCCATTCTATTCTCCGTTATTGTTTCCTGTGGTCTCTTTTATTGTGCCGGTGTCTGCGCCTCTTCCGGTGTCTGTGTATCTTCCACTGTCTGCGTATCCTCCGTCACGGCTTCCTCTGTATTCTCCACAGGCGCTGTCTGTTCCATACGGTTTTTCAGGAAAATATATTCACGCTGCGCACTCGCATCATCCGGATAAACCTGTACATACTCCTGTACCACGTTCCATGCAGAATTAAAATCGGATGTATATTCATAACAAATGATGAGATTCTGCATTAGTTCTCTTCTGTTTGTCACATTTTCCATAGCAATACCCTGCTCTAAATAGGTGAGTGCACCGGAATAGTTTCCTTTTGCCATCTCAATTTCCCCGAGTGCATTCATCGCCTGGGAATCTGCGTTTCCTGAGTTTACATAATTCTGATAATAAACCTCTGCGTTTTCAGTATCACCCTGTGCCTCATACACCTGTGCAATGTAAAGATTTGCGATGACGCTCTCCTTATCTAAAGCCGACTTTAACTCTGTCTTGGCATTGTCGTACTGTCCAAGATAATAGTAAATTCTTCCGCGCCATGCATAATCTCCGGCACTGTTGCCTTTGATATCAAATGCTTTATTTAAGTATTCTTCCCCTTTTTCCGTCATATCATAAGCAGAAAGGTTCTCGTAAATGTTGACATAAAGTTCGTAATCGCTGCTGTTATTTTTTACTGCCTTATCAAAATCCGAAACAGCGCTCTCGGTATCCCCCTGTTTCAGATAAACACAGCCGCGCAGATAATAAGCGTCTGCTGCCTTTTTGTCATAATCAATGATCGCTGTGTAAGTGTCCACTGCCCCTGCCGGATCACCACCGGCATACTGTGCCGCTGCCTTATAGTAGCAGATATCTAATTCGTTCTCTGTGATTTTCCCAATGCACTGTCCCAGAGCACTGTTAAACGCATCCACGGCTCCTGCGTAATCGCCGCTTTCCATTGCATTGATTCCAATCTGACGGTAAGCAGTCTGGTTTTCTTTGCGCTCATTGGTACAGCCTGTCATAAGTGTAAAGCTTAACAGGGTAAGCGCTGTGATATATGTAAATTTCTTTTTATTCATGAAATTAAGTCCTTTATATGATAATCCGCAGTATCAGTGTGACACTGCTCCCTGCATATGCACATTATAAATCATACGCCCAAATATTCCAAGCAATTTATAAAACAGATTCCTTCATTTCCCTGCCAGCATTACTGTGCATAGTTTTCTCCTTCCGCAGTATCTGGCACTGTTTCACTGCCTACTCCCATTATATGTGTTGTTGGCAGATTTTACAACACACAAAAAAGAGGCGCACACCGCACTTTACATACGGCGCACGCCACTTTGTATATAGATCATATACTCCCCTAATTTTACAGATGTTCTGCGAACACCTGAATCATTTTCTTACGCACCAGAACAGCAAGTGTTCTGATGCTGAATTTTACAGATGCCAGATGTCGTTACATTCACAGATGCTCTGCGAATGTAACGTTCGCAGCTCTCATGAATAGTTTTGCTTCGCAAAAGGAGAGCTGCTCACACCTGAATCATTTTCTTACGCATCAGAACAGCAAGTGTTCTGACGCTATATTTTACAGATGCCAGATGTCTTCGTTGTACTGTGCAATGGTTCTGTCAGATGAGAAAAAGCCTGCCTGGCTCATGTTTACGAGCATTTTTTTCGCCCATGCCATACGGTCTTCGTAATCTGCAAAGATGCGCTCTTTTGCAGCAACATATTCCTCGAAATCCGGTAATGTCATGAACCAGTCTTTGTTTAATAATTCATTGTAAAGACGCTCTAAGTTTTCTCTGCATCCGACTGCCATCATCTCGTCACTTACGATGAAGTCGATCGCACGTCTGATGTTCTCATCATTGTCATAGTAGCTTCTGGAAACATAATCTGCTTTTGCATAGTGCTCGATCACCTGCTCAGATGTCTCACCGAAGATGTAAATGTTATCGTCCCCAACGAACTGATGCATCTCAACGTTTGCACCGTCCATAGTACCGATCGCCACTGCACCGTTTAACATGAATTTCATGTTGGATGTTCCGGATGCCTCTTTGGAAGCAAGGGAAATCTGCTCATGGATATCTGCTGCCGGGATTAATTTTTCAGCCAGTGTTACATTGTAGTTTTCTACCATAACAACTTTTAAGTATGGAGAAACCTCCGGATCTTTGCTGATCAGTTCCTGTAAGCAAAGGATCAGATGAATGATATCTTTTGCAATGACATAAGCCGGAGCTGCCTTTGCACCGAAAATAACAGTGATCGGACGGGCTGGTTTTTTGCCTGCTTTGATCTCAAAATATTTGTGGATCACATAGAGTGCGTTCATCTGCTGTCTCTTATACTCGTGTAATCTCTTGATCTGGATATCGTAAATAGAGTTCTCATTTAACTCGATACCCTGTGTTTTTGCAAGATAATCTTTTAATTCTGCTTTCTTTGCATTCTTAACATCAAGAATCTTCTGCAATACTGCTTCATCATTTACAAATGCACCTAATTTTTCAAGTTCTGTTGCATCTTTCTTGAAGCCGTCGCCGATCAGGGATTCGAATAATGCAGTGAGTTCCGGGTCACAGTGTAATAACCAGCGGCGGAAAGTGATACCGTTTGTCTTGTTATTGAACTTCTCAGGATAGATCTTGTAGAAGTTATTCAGTTCAGAGTTCTTTAAAATCTCTGTGTGAAGGTATGCAACACCGTTGATGCTGTAGCCGTAATGGATATCCATGTGTGCCATATGGACACGTCTCTCATCATCGATGATCGCTACGGATTTATCATCGAATTTTTTCACAACACGGCTGTTTAATTCGTAAATGATCGGCATTAACTGTGGAACTGCTTTCTCCAGGAAATGGATCGGCCATTTTTCCAGAGCTTCTGCTAAAATAGTATGGTTTGTGTAAGCACATGTTTTGGATACAATATCAATTGCCTCATCCATTAAGATTCCACGTTCCATTAATAAACGGATCAGTTCAGGAATTACCATACTTGGATGTGTATCGTTGATCTGAACTACTGCGTACTCATTTAATTTGTGTAAATCGCCGCCTCTTGCAAGTGTCTCATCAATGATCAGTCTTGCTGCATTGCTTACCATGAAGTACTGCTGGTAAACACGGAGGATACGTCCCTTATCATCAGAATCATCCGGATATAAGAATAATGTAAGGTTCTTTTTGATGTCCTCTTTATCAAAATCAATTCCTTCGCCAACTAAACTCTCATCAACTGTTTCTACATCAAATAAATGAAGCTTTGTGGTACGGTTGTTATATCCTAATACATCAATATCGTACATTCTGGACTGCAGATTGAATCCGCCGAACTGAATGGTGTATGCTCTATCTGTCTTTGTCAGCCAGCTCTCTTTCTCGATCCATGGGTTTGGAGTCTCATGCTGGAGATTGTTCTCAAATACCTGCTTGAATAA
>ERZ506764.1765-NODE-1765-length-11169-cov-6.986863_pt1 | contig 11169 bp, 6 predicted proteins | sample MGYA00513041_ERZ506764 | MGnify/ENA metagenome assembly ERZ506764
GGGCGTTCATGAAACAGTTTGACAAGGTATACCGGGTGGAGCACGGAAGCGTCACACAAGCATAAAAAGGAGGGCCTGTGCCGGGTTTCAGCACAGGCCCTCCTCTTGTTTTATTGGTTATTTCGCCACGTCGAACTCGGCGAGGATGTCGGCCTCCGGGGCCGGGGTCACAAGGCTGACCACCACGCAGACAGCCAGCGAGACGAGGAAGGCGGGCAGCAGCTCATAGATGCCAAAGACGCCGCCCAGCGGGCTGACGAGGTACTTCCAGACGAAGACCATCAGGCCGCCGGAGAGCATACCGGCCAGCGCGCCCTGCCAGTTGCAGCGCTTCCAGAACAGAGCGCAGAGGACGACCGCGCCGAAGGCACCGCCGAAGCCGGCCCACGCGAAGCTGACGATGCCGAAGACGCTGGAGTTGGGGTCGCGGGCCAGCACCACGCCCACCACGCTGACGCAGACGATGGTCAGGCGGGCGGCGAAGAGGCTCTGCTTCTCGCTCAGCTTGAGGTGGGCGAACTCCTGCAGGATGTTCTGGGACACGCTGGACGCAGCGGCCAGCATCTGGCTGTCTGCCGTGGACATGGTGGCCGCGAGGATGCCTGCAAGGATGAGTCCGGCCAGAATGGCCGCCAGTACGCCGTGCTGGCTGATGAGGCTGGCGACGCGGACGATGAGGGTCTCACTGGTGGAGCCGCTGAGGAATTCCAGCGCACCGGCCTTGGTCATGCCGAGGCCCACCATGCCGATGAGGATGGATGCTGCCATGGCGATGACCACCCAGACGGTCGCAATGCGGCGGCTGAGCACCAGCTTCTTCTCGTCCTCGATGGCCATGAAGCGGAGCAGGATATGGGGCATTCCAAAGTAGCCGAGGCCCCACGCCATCGTGGAGACGATGTCCAGCAGGCTGTAGGACGTCGCTCCGCCGGTCACGGCGTCGTGGCTGGCCGTCATGGTCAGGTAGCCGGAAAGGCTCTGGGCGTTCTCCACCACAGCACCCCAGCCTCCGGCCACGACGATGCCATAGCCCAGAACCGCCACGAGGGCCAGCGACATGACCACCGACTGGATGAGGTCGGTGGTGGTGACGGCCCGGAAGCCGCCCAGAATGGTATAGCCCACGATGACGAGGGCCGACACCAGCATGGCGGCCATGTAGTCCACCCCGAAAAGGCTGTGGAACAGCTTGCCGCAGGCTGCAAAGCCCGAAGCTGTGTAGGGCACGAAAAAGACGATGATGACCGCGCCCAGAGCGTTCAGCAGGTTGCGCTGGTCATGGAAGCGGAGCGACAAGAACTGCGGCACGGTGATGGCGTCGAGGTTGGCCGAGTAGCGGCGCAGACGCCGGGCCACGATGAGCCAGTTGAGCCATGTGCCCAGCGCAAGGCCGATGGCCGTCCAGCCCGGCGAGGCGATGCCGCTCAGGTAGGCCAGACCCGGCATACCCATCAGAAGCCAGCTGGACATATCGCTGGCCTCGGCGCTCATGGCCGTGACCAGCGGGCCCATCTTCCGCCCGCCGAGGTAGAAGTCGGCGCTGTCGTTGTTGGTCTTGCTGTAGGCGAAGCCCACCAGCAGCATGGCCGCAAGATAGACGATGATGGTGACGATGATACAGATCTCACTCATATACATTTCCCCCTTTGCTGCTTTCTCTATAAAAGCATGGCACGATTTTACCACACTAAAGCAGCAAAGTGCAACCCTCTCCGACAGATTCTTCCCCTATGCCCGAAAATTTGTCCTTTCCAGCGTCCAAAATCGCTCAATATGCCAACAGGCCGCCCCCTTTTCAGGGGACGGCCTGTTGGTTTGGATGAAGAAAATGATGAAAATAGAGAGGATGTCAGCTTATTTTGCGGCCTCGCCCTCGGGGAAGATGATCTTGTTCACGAAGAAGAAGATCACCATCGAGATGCCGCCGTTGAGCACGGTGGTGCCGATGTTGTAGATGAAGTCGGGCACCAGCAGACCGGCCACCGCCACCCAGATGCAGTTGATGGAGTTGACGATGCAGGTGATGAGACAGAAGGCCAGCAGGTACCAGCCGATCTGTTTTGCCAGATTGCCCTTGCTGCGGAAGACGAGGCTGCGCTGGATGGGGAAATTGATGCACTCGCCGATGATCATGGCCACCATATAGGCGCAGAAGTAGGGCAGGCCGCCGTGGGCCGCATCGTAGCCGAGGATGTTCCACTTGAAGGTCTCCCCGAAGAGGGTGATGTCGATGCCCGGCCAGCCGAAGTCCACCACCGGCAGACCGGCAAAAGCTTTGGGCAGAAATTGCAGCAGCAGGTACTTGAACACGGTGATGAGGTTGGACACGATAACGAACAGTCCGCCCTCCCGCACCCATTTGGCCGCAGCCGGATGCTTTTGGGCAAAGGTATTCCAGAAATTCACGGTCGTTCCTCCTTCTCAGCCCTGACGCAGCCGCTTTTTCAGCTGGGCGTTCAGGATAGCGTTCTTGATAAATTCGTAGATGACCCGGACGATGCCCACCAGCCAGAAGCCCTTCAGCTCCCAGACGAGGCCGTCCACCATCCCCATGCTGACCATGCCGTTGGTCATCTTGGCCAGCGCACGGAGGGGCATATTGTACTGGAATACGGTGTTCAGGTCGGGCTTGCCCTTCGCAAAGCTGGCGTCGAGACGGCTGCGCAGCACCTTCTGGGCCAGCCAGCCCAGCGGGCTGCGGCCATGATCCATCTCGCCCAGCGTCATGTTCCGGTCGATGCGGACGACGTCCTCCGGGATGGGATGGCCCAGCAGGGCCTCGAACTCGGCGTCGGTCACATAGGTGATCTGACCGGAGACGTAGTGGGTCAGGCTCAGGCCCGCGTAGGGGTCGGGGGCGTTGGTGCCCTTGACGGTGATGTCTGCCGTCAGGCGGATGTCCACGCTGGACGCGCCCACCCGGAGCTGGTAGCTGCCGCCCTCGACCTCCCATGCGTTGGTCTTGACGTTCCAGTAGCGGAACGCCTTATCGTCCAGCACGATGGCCACGGTCTTGCTCTCGCCGGGGGCGAGAGAGACCTTTGCAAAGCCCTTCAGCTCCTGCTCGGGGCGGAAGACCTTCGCATCCGGCTTTGCGACGTAGAGCTGGACGATCTCGGCACCGGCGGCGCTGCCGGTGTTGGTGACGGTAAGGGTCACACCCGTTTCGTCGGCCTTGAGGCCGCTGTATTCGAAGGTGGTGTAGCTCAGGCCGTAGCCGAAGGGGAAGGCAGGCTTCACACCGGCGGTCTGATAGTAGCGGTAGCCCACATACAGGCCCTCGCGGTACTCCACGTTCCGGCCCTCGCCGCCGAAGTTTGCCTTGGCGGGGGTGTCGTCGTAGGCCTTTGCCCACGTCTGGGACAGCTTGCCGCAGGGGCAGAGCTTTCCGGTGAGGATGTCCGCTGCCGCACCGGCACCCGCCTGTCCGCCCAGCGCGCCGTAGACCAGCGCCTTGCACCGGCCCACCCACGGGGTCTCCACCGGCGCACCGGCGCTCAGCAGGACGACGACATTCGGGTTGACGGCGGCCACTGCGTCCAGAAGCTGCTGCTGGTTCTCGGCCAGCGCCATATCGGCGCGGTCAAGGCCCTCGCTCTCCCGCAGCTCGTCGAGGCCAAGGCAGAGCAGGACGGTGTCGGCCTGCTTTGCGAGGGAGACGGCCTCCTCCTGCTTTTTGGGGTCTGCGGCTCCCTGACGGTCGAAGCCGGAGGCGTAGCCCACGAAGGAGATGCCGCTGTCGTCAGCTTTGATGCAGTCCAGCAGAGCATCTACCTGAAGCGCATTGACGGCGCTGGAGCCTGCGCCCTGATAGCGGGGCGTCTGGGCAAAGTCGCCGATGACGGCCAGCTTTTCGCCAGCCTTCAGGGGCAGGATGCCGTCCTCGTTCTTGAGCAGGACGATGCTCTCGGCGGCGGCGCGGCGGGCCAGTGCGTGGTGGGCAGCCGCGTCAAAGGTGCGGGGGGCTTTCTCCACTGCCGCGTGGGTGGAGAGCACCAGCTCCAGCAGCTCGTCGAGGCGGGCGTCGAGGTCGGCCTCGGTGACTTTGCCGTCCTTCACGGCCTTCATCAGCTCCCGGATGGAGTCGCCGCCGGGGCAGGGCATCTCGAGGGTGGAGCCGTTCTTCACGCCGAGGGCGTGGTCGTTGGAGCCGCCCCAGTCAGTGATGACCGCCCCGTCGAAGCCCCAATCCTTCCGCAGGATGTCCTGCAGGAGATGGGCATTCTCGTTGGCGTAGGTGCCGTTGATGAGGTTGTAGGAGGTCATGATGGTCTTGGGCCGGGCCTCCTTGACCACGATCTCGAAGCCGGTCAGGTACAGCTCCCGCAGGGTGCGCTCGTCCACCACCGAGTCGGAGGCCATCCGGCGCAGCTCCTGACTGTTGACCGCAAAGTGCTTGGGGCAGGCCGCGATGCCTTTTTTCTGGATGCCCCGCACATAGGCCGCAGCCATTTTGCCCGCAAGGATGGGGTCCTCCGAAAAATACTCGAAGTCACGGCCGCAAAGGGGGCTGCGCTGGATGTTCAGGCCGGGGCCGAGGAGGACAGCCACCTCCTGTGCGGCGGCCTCCTCGCCCATCGCCTCGCCCACGGCCTCGCCGAGGGCCTCGTCCCAGCTGCACGCCGTGGCAGAGGAGGTCGGGAAGCAGGTGGCCGGGACGCTGGGGTTCAGGCCCAGATGGTCGGCCGCCCCCGCCTGCTTGCGGACGCCGTTGGGGCCGTCCGACAGGGTAATGGACGGGATGCCCTTGCCGGGCAGGGCGCGGGTGGTGAAGACCGTCTCGCCCGAGAGCAGGGCACATTTCTGTTCTAGGTTCAGCTTCCGGATGATGTCAGTGTGTTTCATCGCATTTTCCTCATTTATCCCTGAGCGGGGCAAAGGCCCGCTGTTCGCTGCAGCGGGCCTTTGCCATCGGTTTTGTTCAGGTGCTGCACGGAGAGTGCTTACGTCTTAGACTTCTTCCTCTTCCTTGCGCTTCTTGTAGTTCTTGATGGCGGTGTACTCCAGACCCACGATGAGCAGTGCGGCGACGACGTCTGCACCGATCAGGACGATCTTCCACTTTGCCATACCGGGGTTCAGGTTCTCCTCATCGTAAGCGCGGCTGTTGACCACAGTGTAGAGGATGTTCTTGGCAGCGGTGCGCATGGCCTGCTTGCTGCTGTTGGTCAGGACGGTCACGTTGTTGTAATCGTTGCCCGTGGTGCAGAGCATCAGGTCGCCGCCGTTGCGGACAGCCTGATCGGCGGTCATGTAGCCGTAGACGCCGAAGTAGTCAGTCTCGACGAAGCCGAGGAAGCCCCACTCGCCGCGCAGGACGTTCTGCAGCAGCTCAGAGCAGCCGCCGGCCCAGCGATTGCCGATGTAGTTGAAGGAGGACATGACTGCGTGGCAGTCTGCATCCTTGACCGACATTTCGAAGGGCTTGAGGTAGATCTCACGGATGGCCTGCTCGTTGGACCAGGTGGCCGCCATGCAGTTGCGGTTGCCCTCCTGATCGTTCAGGGCAAAGTGCTTCATGTAAGCGTAGACGCCGTGCTCCTGTGCACCTGCGATGGCACTTGCGGCCATTGCGCCGGACAGGACGCCGTCCTCCGAGTAATACTCGAAGTTGCGGCCGGAGAATGCGGTGCGGTGGATGTTCATGGCCGGGCCGTACCAGCCGGAGGTGTTCATCTCGTTGGCCATCTTGCCGATGCTGTCGCCGAAGTCATGGGCCAGATCCTTGCTCCAGGTCATACCGATGAGGGTAGCAGCCGGGAAGCCGACCGAGCCGACGCCGGTGAAGTTGTTGTTGATGGAGGCGGGGCCATCGCAGTCGTTGGTGCGCACCTTGCCGACGCTGTCCACCGCTGCGGTCTGATAGCCGCCGAAGCCGATGGTCTGCTGCAGGTCGTCGATGCTCATCTCGTCCAGCAGGTCATCCCACTTGGAGTCGTTGTAATCCACGCCGCGCAGGTCAGCCAGCTTGAGGCCGTTCTTTGCGCCGGTGGTAATGTCCTCTGCGTTGGGGTCCTCGTCCTTCTCGTAGCCGGACTCGGTGTAGGTGAAGCAGTTCTCGAAGCCAGCCTTGACCTCGTCGCTCATCTCGTAGGTGGCAGGAGCGGCAGTGGCCTCATCGTAGTTTGCGAAGCCGTCTGCACGGGACAGATAGGTGATCTCGCCCTCAGCGAAATCGAACTGGTTGGTGGCCACGACCTCATCGCTCCCGCGCTTGTTGGACTCGTTGTAGACGATGTCCGAAGCGAAGGTGCAGGTCTTGGAATCCAGAGCGGTGTGGGAGTCTGCATTGGTGCTGATGACGTAGTCGCCAGCCTCCAGCACATAGCAGCCGTTGTTCTGGTAATCGTAGGAAGCCAGCTCCTCCACCGGGATGGTGAAGTCGATGGTCTCGCTCTCGCCGGGAGCCAGCTCGCCGGTCTTGGCAAAGTCCAGCAGGTTTGCAGAGGCCTTCTCGATGCCGCCGTTGGTATACGGAGGATCGCTGTAGATCTCGACAACATCCTTGCCGGCAACAGAGCCGGTGTTGGTGACGGTGACGGAGAACTTCAGGTCTGCGCCATCGTTGGTGATGTCGCTCATCTTCTGGGTGAAGGTGGTGTAGCTCAGGCCGTAGCCGAAGGGATAGACCACTTCCTTGTCGTAGTCGATGAGGCCCTCATCGGCAGCCGTCTCATAGAACTTGTAGCCGACGTAGATGCCCTCGACGTAGTTGACGAAGGAGGGAGTGGTGCCCTCGGGGTCGAACATACTTGCATTGGAGTTGAACTCGGAAGCATTGGTGTACTTGAAGTCGCCGAAGTTGTTCCACCACGGAGAGGCGGTCAGGTCGGTGACATAGGTATCTGCGGTGCGGCCGGAGGGGTTGACCTCACCGGCGACCACGCGGCCAAAGCCCTCAAAGCCGGACTGGCCGGTGCCGGGGCAGAGCAGAACGCCCTTGATCTGGGGATAATCCTTGACCCAGCCCATCTCGAATGCGTTTGCGCCGTTATAGACGACGATGACGTTGTCGAAGTTGGAAGTGACCAGATCGATCAGCTCTTCCTCGCGGTTGGACAGCTGCAGGAAGTGGTCGCCTGCATCCCAGTCGTTGCCCTCGTTCAGGGTGTCGTCATAAGAGCCGTTGTAATAGCCAGCACCGCGCTGAGAGCCGCGGTAGTCTGCCACACGGCGGACCCAGCTGCCGTCCACGACAGCAGCCATATCGGTGGGAAGGTCTGCGCCCTCGCCGCCGACGCGGGTAATGACCACCATGGCAGTGTCAGAGTATTCCTTGGCGTTTGCCATCATCTCGTCGGTGTACAGGCTGACGTTCGGCTCGGGCAGGGTCCAGTCCTGCTGTGCCATGCCGACGCTGGGACGGGTAGCGCAGTAGTCGGTGTAGAACTTGCTCAGCTCGTCGTTGGTCTCAATGCCCGCATCGTGCAGACCGGTGAGCAGGTCGGTGACGGGATAGGCGTCGTTCAGTGCGCCGGAACCGGTGCCGCCGTAGCAGGGGCTGGTGGAGGCCCAGCCAAAGACGTTCAGCTTGGAGCCAGAGGCCACAGGCAGGATGTTGTCATCGTTCTGTGCCAGAACGATGCCCTCCTGCGTGATCTCGTTCACCAGCTCGGTCGCCTCTGCGGAGGTCTCCTCGCTGATGGAGCCTTCACCGGAGACCAGATCCAGCATGGTGGACATGGGACCGGTGCAGATGAGGTTGACAACGATGACCAGTGCCAGCAGAATGGCGACACCAGACTGCGCGCGGACCATCTTCTTCTTGGCTTTCGGCAGCTTCTTGGCCGCAAACATCGCAACAAGTGCGACCACGACCACGACGCCGAAGGCGATCAGGTAGTTCTGGATGTTGGAAACTACCTGCATTACATCATCCATATTGACGGACAACATAATTCTTCCTCCTTATTCTGAATTCATATTTCCCGGGCACAGCTCCCGGACTGTCGGCATCCATTATAAAGGAATTCAATGAAAATTTACAAAGATTTTCACAACCTGTCATTTCCGAGGCATATTTTGCAGAAGTTTCATTTTGGTTTCAAATTTTATTGTGCTTATCCACAAATACAGGCCCGGTTTTATTGTGCAAAACAGAAAAACCCTCTCCGTCATTGCTTCGCAATGCCGGAGAGGGTTTTCTTTATTCCGGGATCGGCAGCAGGATCCGCAGCGTGAACCAGCCGTCGGCCCAGTGAAGGGTCATGGTGCCGTCGTGGTCCTGCGCTGCCGCCTGCACGCCCCGCAGGTCGTAGCCGCCGTGGGTGTTGTGGCGGGGCAGGCCGTCTGCGCCCAGTTCCACGGGCTGGGCGCAGTAATTCTCGAAGCGGAGCATCACACAGCCGCTTTGGTCATAGACGGCCACCCGCAGCAGCCGCTTTTCGGGGTCCGGCTCTGCCGTGACACACTCGATGGCGTTGTCCAGCGGCGCGCCCACGAGGGTGCACAGCTCACGGGTCGTCAGGAACCCCAGCTTGCTGCCATCGGCCACGCTGGTCATGTTGATGCCCCGCTGCTGGCAGTCCATGCTCTTTGCGGTGAGCAGGGTGTCCAGCACCGGATTGCCGGTCTTGTTCTCGGCCTCATACCGGCGGATGCCGCTTTCCATCCGGGCCAGCGCGGCGTCCTGCTTGGCCCGGTCGCGCTCGGCACGGATGTCTGCGATCTGAATTTTCAACTCATGGTAGCGGCTGTTGATGAGCCGGATGCCCTCTTTGCTCCGCTTGTACTGCTCATACTGGCGGTGGAGCACCTCGTCCATCGCCGCAAGCTCGCTGTGGAGGGCCGCTTCCCGCAGCTGCTCGTGCTGGACGGTCAGGATGAGGACGCCGCAGATGTCCACCAGCGTGCGGATGTAGTAGACGCTCATGTCCACCTCACGGTCGCCCAAGAAGAGCAGGTTGCTCACCGCGAAGACCATCGCCGCCATGATGACGGCCACGAGGGCCGCTTTTCCGCTGATGACGATGCGGCCCTTGGGGCTGGCGTGCTTGTGCTCCAGCAGCCAGATGCAGCCAAAGACCCCGCTGTAGACCACCGCCAGCAGCGCCAGCGACAGGCCATCGGCCCCGCTGCGCTGGGGCCAGAGGAAACAGTGCAGCTGCCACTCGGCGCTGGCGGCCAGCTCGGCCAAGACAAAGGCCCGGGCGCAGACATACCCGGCCTCCAGCAGCGAGATGGTGCGGGTGAGCCAGAGGTAGAGGTACTGCATCGCCACCGCCGCCGCCATGCAGGGGATCCACCACGCCAGCGGGACGCTGCCCGTGGCCTGCAAAAAAGCGCAGAGGACCAGCGCCCACGCCGCGCTGACGGCGAGGGTGGCTTTCGGGCCGAAGCGGAGGCCCAGCGGCAGGGCGTAGATGCCCACGGCCAGACACTCGGCCAGCGCCGTATAGAGGCGCGGGATACTGGGCAGCGCCGTCATGCGCCTCCACCTCCGATGTGGTCGGCCAGCGCCGCGAGGAAAGCCTTCCGCCGGGGCCGGCTCAGCTGCAATTCATAAGGTCCTACCTGCACCATCCCCTGCTGCACCCCCTTCACCTGCGCCAGATTGACGAGGTAGCCGCTGTTGCAGCGGGCAAAGGGCCGCTCGGCCAGCTTCTCCTCGAAGGCTTTCAGGGTGCCCGCCGCTGCGAAGTCCCCCTCCTCGGTGTAGAAGTGGACGCGGTGGCCCTCGCTTTCCAGATAATAGATGAGGGAGGAGTCCAGCCGCCGAAGCCCGCCCTCCACCGGCAGGGCCAGATAGTGCCGCACCCGGCGGCGCAGCTGCTCCTCCACCTTCCGGAGCTGCTGCGAAAAGGCAAAGTAGGGCACCGGTTTGAGCACATAGTCCAGCGCACCCACCGCGTACCCGCCGATGGCGTACTGGGCCATATTCGTGATAAAGACGATGATGACGTCCTTGTCCAGCTCCCGCACCCGCCGGGCTGTCTCCATCCCATCCAGATGCTTCATCTCCACGTCCAGAAACAGGACATCGTACACCGGGCGGTAATCATCCAGCAGCTCCATCCCGTCGGCAAACTCCGTCACAGCAAACTCGGTGCCATACTGCCGGGTGTGCCGCTGCACATAGCCTTGCAGCTGCGCCCGCACCTCTGCCTCGTCCTCCACCAGAGCGATGCGTATCATTGCCGCACCTCCTTTTTCCGCAATTTCTCTGGTTTTTATTGTAACACGAAACCGGGCCGGTGGCAAATGGGAAGGCCCTTTTTCTGCCGCGCCCCCCAGTCCAACAGCTAAACACAAAAGCAGCAGCCTCACTCTGCGTTCGGTGAGGCTGCTGCTTTGTTCTTTCAGGGAAGATTTCAGTTCGTCTTGACGGCCACGAGGATGCGGATCTTCTTTCCGCCTGCGCAGCCAAAGTTGTCGTACCAGCCGATGAGCTTGTAGTCCTCGGTGTTGACCTTGGGCAGCGAGGTGGCGAAATACTGGCCGTTCGACCACAGATAGACCTGCATATCGTCGGCGGTCTCATACCGCTTGTCCCCGCTCATGACCGAAGCCGCGCCCAGTCTGTCGATGACCACCGGCGAGAGCTGGAGCATCCGGTTGATGGCCTTGCCGTCGGCAGAGCGGCCGATGGCGATGCCGCCCGCCACGATGGGATACTTGGTGGCGGTGCTGTAGGCCACCTGTTTGCCGCCGGTGTAGCAGACGTAGGTGGCACCCTCGCCCAGATAGTTGAGGAAATCGCCCAGCGTGCCGCCCACGCTGTCGCCGGTGCGGCGGAGCACATAGCTGAAGAGCTGGTCCGTCTTGCCGGTGAGGGTGTTCCATGTAGAGCTGACGATGCTGCCGTCGATGAGGCCGTAGAGCACATCGCTGGTGCTGGGCACCAGAATGTTCTTCACGTCCTGAAAGGTCTCCTCGTCGGTCTTCTTCACCGTGGTGGTGGTCGTTGTCGTCGTGGGGAGGCCTGCGGCCTCCTTTGCGGCGTCCTGCGCCTTCTCGCTGATCTTCTTGTCGATCTTCTTGGCGGCTTCGTCCGTCAGGCGGCGGACGGAATCCAGCGCGGCATACTCCCACAGGTCGCCGGTCACATCGTTGAGGATGACCCGGTCGATCTCACCGGCGGCGTTGGTGGTGTAGTAGCGGACGTCGTTCTCACTCAGCGTTACCCCCGATAGGCGGCTGGGGCGAACTGCCCCAGCCACACCCTCCGAC
>ERZ506764.1776-NODE-1776-length-11118-cov-4.089126_pt1 | contig 11118 bp, 8 predicted proteins | sample MGYA00513041_ERZ506764 | MGnify/ENA metagenome assembly ERZ506764
ATATCGATATGATGTAAAATCAGTCCGTCTCTTTTCAACTGGGTTTGATCGATATTGTAAATCGGATTTTCAAAATCGGATGCATAATGAACCGTATAACCATTCTCCTGTAAGATTCTCACATCATTCATTTCAAATTGCGGTACGAATCCGCTGATGGTTGTGATTATTAATGCATGCTTCATTTTACTTCATCCTGTCAGTTCTTTTTCCGGCGGTCTGCATGACACAGACCGCCTGTTATTCCTGCTTTTGCAGGAACTACCACATGTTCATTCTTTTCTTTTTATAAATCTTAAGATTCATAAAATTAGTTGTTAAATTTAACTTTTGCTCCGCATACTGCGATACCTGCTGCACAGATAAGCACAATAATTGGTAAAACAGGTGTTGTTTCTCCTGTCTGAGCTGATGCATTGTATGCAACAAATGCGATTGGAGAAAGAGATGTAAATGTAGCTGTTACAGTTCCGTTTCCAACTGAATCCGGGTTGATAACTTCCCAGCTTCCGTCATGTTTCTGATGTAAAACAGCGATTTTCTGTCCTGCTGTCACACCGTTAACAGAGAATGTCAACTGTGCTTTCTCGAAAGAAACAGGAAGAGTTACATCGATCATCTGTAAAACTTTAGCTGTAGGAGCTACGCTTGCAACTGCCTGTGTCTGAGCTGCTTCAACCTGAGCTGTTGTAACAGCTTTTACAGTTGGAGCTGCTGTGGAAGCCACGCCATCGATCACGATGCCGCCTGCTGCTACTGTAACGTTAGCGTAAGCAGTAGCCTCTTCGGTAGTTGTCTCAGATGTTTTGGTTGTTGGACTTGTTGCAGCGAAAGCTGTTGTTCCCATAGCCATAACCATTAATGCTGTAAGTACGACTGCGATTTTTTTCTTCATAACTTGTTTTCCTCCTTTCCTCACGTATTCCATGTGGTTTCTATATTAAATAAGGAATTTCCTTACTTAATATCCTCTGATTCTACCGGTTCGTAGAACACGTCAATGATGAGCTGGTACAGCGCATCATCATCGACATAAAATTCCTCATATTTATCTCCCATCAGTGTCTCACCCTGCATGGTGTACAAATGGCTGATATCAAAGTTGTATCCCAAAGCCTCAGAAGCGAGGTATGTAAATTTCGTAATGTCAATGTCTGTCACCATATATTTGGATATGGTGTTGTATAAATCTACCGCAATGGACGGATTTGTGATTGCCTGGTTTTTTGCCTGTGCAATAAACGTGGTCAGGAATTGTTTCTGGCGCTCTAAACGCAGGGAAGAGCTGTTAAACACATTTTCATTTCTTCCGCGCACATACCAGTAAGCCTGATGTCCGGTCAGCGTCACTTCATCCCCCTGATGGAGATCCATATCGTATTCCGGGTATATGACATCATCTAAAACCGTCACCTGTACGCCGCCAACTGCATCGTTTAAAGCCGGGATTGCTCCCATGTTGATCGCCGCATAACCACTGATCGGAAGATTGTAAAAAAGTCTCGACACTGCCGCCACACTCCGCTCACAGCTTAATTCCATGCCGTCACCATAACCGTGCTGTAAAGTGATCTGCTTGGTATACTGTCCCATGTAAACGCCATCCTCATCATAGACATCCACAAGCGCCATCGCATTGCGGTTGACCGCGATAATGGAAACAGATTTATCATGCGGATTCATGACTGCCAGAAACATTGCGTCAGCCTGTCCGCCGCTCAGACCGTCTTTTGCCTTTTTTACAACATCGTCATTGTCAACACCCATGACGAGAAATGTCATGATATCTTCGTTGTAGGCATAGATCTGACCATTATAGCGGATCCATCCATCCTGCCAGCCCTCTTCGGTTGATTCCGTGGATTCAAGTACCGGTGCTTCGCCTGAAATATTTTTTCTGATTCCACTTTTTCCAAGTGCCCTTAGCACTCCAAATGCGATAAGTGCAAAAAGAATCAGGCATATCAGTACAATTCCCACGATCTTTATGATTTTTATCCATGTTTTCTGTTGTTTTTTTGTCTGTTCTGTACTTTTTTGTTTATTCATTCAGTAAAACTCCCTGTACAAGATAACGCATGTTTTTCTCACCGGAAACACAGGTCGACAATGTGACAATGCGGTTGTCTGCATTGACCGTAACATCCTGCCTGATATTTGCGCTCATATCGCGGATCTCAAAAATCTGATCCAGATAATTCTGAAAAATCTCCGGATTAGTAAGGTCGAAGTTATAGATCAGATGGATCGCATTGTATTTGTAAGCAGCAAAAATTTCATACACATAGGTTTTATCTTCCGTATAAATATAGAAGTAAGGGTTTTCCTCAAACACCTGCTGATCCTCAAAATTATGCAAAGATGCAAACATGCTTCCGTTTTTCATGTTGTGACCGTATAAAACAGTGTTCGGATCCGTAAAATCTTTCGTGTTCACGCTTTCCGTGTAAATGCAGCCCGGAAGCCCTTTTGAGCCGTCCATATTATGTTCCAGATAATAGGTATCATCCTCCGGGTGCTGTAATACCGGGTAATCGACATTGGTTCCCGGCACATAGATCCAGGCATACACATCGCTGTTCTCTTCCTGCAAAGCTGCAAAATCAATGTCTTTTTCCGGTATTTCAATTCCAAGGCTTTTTAAAATGTCCGGTGCTTCTTCCGTTTCCGGCTCCGGCATCTCCTCAGTCGCCTGAGTCTGGGTGCTCTCATTTTCCAATAAGGCTTCGTAATACTCCTGCTGCTTTTTCTGCTGATATTTTTGGATTCCAATGATTATGAGACATATGATAAGAACGATACTGAAAATGATAAGCAGTATCTTCCATATGATATTTTTCTGATTTCTTTTGTTTTTCATAATTTTACCCTTATGCGTTATAAACATACTTTATTTTCGTGTTTTAAACATTTTCTATCATACACATGTCCGTTGATTATGTCAACAGAAGAAACTTACAGTTTTCTGACATATCTTTCCTGTTTTTTGTTCAATATCACATTTAAAACGTATCTCGCGCATACCTTTTAAACTCACTATTAAATTACGTTTCCATTGTGTTTTATTTCTACGTTTTTTTCGCAAGAATATGATACAGAGAATCACACACAATAAGAAACAAATGAGAAAGGGGAGTTTTTATGAACCGAAAAAGAGAAGCGTATGACCGTTTAGCCGTTGGCGACCGCATTCGAAAAAAAAGAGTCCAGTTAGGGTTTTCACAGGACGAGGTTGCAGAGAGAATAGACCGTGCACCGAAATACTGTTCAGACATCGAGCGTGGCACCTGTGGAATGTCCACAGAAACAATGCTTGCGATTTCTGAGTGTCTCGACATGAGCCTTGATTATATGATGTTCGGGGAACAGACAGACGAAGAGGCAAGACGGCAGGAAAATGATGAACTTGCAGTGATCCATATTCTCTCAGGCTGTTCAAAGCAACAGCGTGATTATGCGATCCGGCTTTTGAAATTATATATTGCATCTATGCAGATTTCGTAGAATCCGTTATAATGAACCATGTGCCCGGTAATTCCAGGCAAATTTTTTAGAATAAGAGGTGCACAAAATGGCTCTTGATGGATTTGTGATTTCCAATATCGTATATGAATTAAACCAGACAATTTTAAACGCAAAGATCAGCAAGATTGCGCAGCCGGAAAACGACGAACTGCTCTTCACCTGTAAAGGAAGTAACGGACAGTTCCGCCTTGCCATGTCCGCAAGCGCATCCCTGCCTTTTCTATATCTGACGGACCAGAATAAACCAAGCCCTATGACCGCACCAAACTTCTGTATGGTGCTGCGCAAGCATATTGCAAACGGAAGGATCATAAAGATTTACCAGCCGCATATGGAACGTATCATTCACTTCGATATTGAACATCTGGATGAAATGGGCGATCTCTGCCAGAAAACGCTGATCGTAGAGCTGATGGGAAAACACAGCAATATCATTTTCTGTAACAGTGATGGAAAAATTATTGACAGTATCAAACATATCTCATCGATGATGAGTTCCCTGCGTGAAGTGCTTCCGGGGCGCGACTACTGCATTCCTGCCACACAGGATGACCGTTTAAACCCGCTCGAAGTCACGGAAGAAGCCTTTATGGATATGGTTATGAAGAAACCGACCTCCATCACAAAGGCTCTCTACTCTTCTTTTACAGGCTTAAGTCCCCTGCTTGCCTCCGAAATCTGCCACCGCAGTTCCATTGACGGAGATATGCCGGTCGACTCGCTGGATGATGATGGCAAAAAGCATTTATTTAACAATCTCACATGGATTGCAGAGGATGTGAAAAATCATACCTACAAACCAAACATTATTTTTAAAGGAAAAGAACCGATTGATTTTTCCTGCATCGAGCTCACACAGTTTTCGGACTATGATGCCAAAAATTTTGATTCCATCTCACAGGTTTTGGAGGAATATTATGCTTCCAAAAATGTGTATACCAGAATCCGGCAGAAATCCGTTGATCTGAGAAAAATCGTCTCCACTGCTTTAGACCGTAACCGCAAGAAATACCAATTGCAGGAAAAACAGCTGAACGACACAGAAAAACGTGATAAATACAAAGTATACGGCGAACTGATCCACACTTACGGCTACGGTTTAGAGGAAGGTGCGAAAAAGTTAGAGGCACTGAACTATTACACCAACGAGATGATCACCATTCCGCTCGACTCACAGCTAGATGCCAAGGGAAACGCACAGAAATATTTTGACAGATATAACAAATTAAAACGTACTTATGAGGCACTCACCAAGCTGACGGAGGAGACAAAAACAGAGATTGAACATCTCGAAAGTATCTCCACGGCTTTAGACATTGCCCTGACGGAAGACGATCTCGTACAGATCAAAGAGGAGCTGATCGAGTTTGGCTATATTAAGCGCAAAAAGACCGATAAAAAAGCCAGAATCAAGAGCAAGCCGTTCCACTACCGCTCCTCCGATGGCTATGATATTTATGTTGGGAAAAATAATTACCAGAACGATGAACTCACTTTCAAGTTTGCAACCGGAAATGACTGGTGGTTTCATGCAAAAGGAATGCCTGGTTCCCACGTCATCGTAAAATCCAACAATGAAGAATTGCCGGACCGCGTGTTTGAGGAAGCCGGAATGCTTGCCGGATATTACTCCAAAGGACGCGAAGATGAGAAAGTGGAGATTGATTATCTGCAGAAAAAAAATGTCAAGAAACCAAACGGGGCCGCGCCGGGATTTGTCGTGTACTACACAAACTACTCCCTTACCATCCATCCGGACATTTCAGGGCTGACGCTGGTTTCGGATTAAAAAATCGCAGGGGTACAACCTCTACGATTTTTTTTATTTCCAGAATACCTTTCCTCCGAAATCTTCTGCCATTTTGATACATCCTTTATAAGATGCCAGATCATGATACTCATTCGGATCATGCGCGTCTACACCTACAATAAAATCATTTCCATTTTCCACGCCAAGTTTTACAAACCTGCGATCTGGATAATTGCACAACTCCCGGAAACCATTCACATTAATTTCAATTGGAATCTGCTCATCTTTTAATCTGTCTGCAAGCTTTTTCATGTACTTTGTATACAATGCTTCATCTCCGGTGAAGTTTACGATATCCGGGTGTGCCACCATATTAAAATATCCGGTATCCAGTGCATTTGTCAGCAGATCTACATAGCTTTTCAGATGCATTTCATCCGTCCAGTTTTTCCTTACACTGATAAAACTTTCATTTTCATAGAAAAAATGCTGTGCCAAAAGCAGATAATCCATTGGATACTGTCTAATTTCTTCAATTGTCGGCTCAAAAATCCCCGGAAAATATTCCATTTCCAGTGCGAGGAAAATCGTGATATCCTCCCGATATTCTTTTTTCAATGCCTCAATGGTTTTTACATAATCTTCCAACTGTGACATTGTCATACGAATCCTTGACACATATCCATTTTTGAATAAATAAGGGGAATGGTCGGAAAAGCCGATCACCTCAAATCCTTCCTTAATTGCCTCCTCGACATATTCCCGCTCTTCTCCCACTGCATGCTGGCAGCGCACCGTGTGCGAATGAAAATTACATTTTTTGTCTTTATAATCATTCATGTCAAAATCAAAATAACGTTTCATTCTACTTTACTTCCTTCATATTGATTTATCGAATGAGCAGTTTTGCAGTGACATTGTTCAAAATGGCGTGCTATTTTTTCAGGCGGAGCATCTCTGTATAGGCAAGCAAAAATGGTCCGACACCTTTGGCATCGTCCTTGACAACCGGCTCCGACATATAATAATCATAAGTACCCGGCCGTCTGTTTGCACCGCCTAAGCCTGCCACGAGACAGATTCCATCCAAATGAAGGTTTCCGTTTTCATCCGTGGAAAGATATTGGTCACAGATTCCATGAAAATCCTTCTCTCCATATGCACGATAGCTTTCTGGCAAAAATCCAAGACGGACACCTTTTAAAAGTGCATATGCCATAATAGAGCTTCCACTTGTTTCGAGGTAGTTTTTGTCCATACCGCCGAAATTCACGACCTGATACCACATACCGCTCTCATCCTGATATTTTAACATAGCATCCATGAGTTCGACAAATATTTGTTTTAATTTTTCGTAAGATTCTCCTGCAGCCGATGCGTCTGCTTTGTCTAGTGTATCAAGCAGTGCCATGGAAAACCAGCCCAGTGCGCGCAGCCAGAAGTTCTGGCTCAACCCGGTGACTTTATCGCACCAGAACATTGCTCTGGATGAATCATACGCATGATAGTATAATCCGGTCTTTGGATCCCTCATATTTTTTTCAACATTAAAAAATTGCTGGAAAATATCGTCATAATTTTTTTTATCATGAAAACGGGTCTCATATTCCATATAAAACGGCTGACACATATACAGCCCGTCCAGCCAGACCTGATCCGGATAGATATTTTTGTGCCAGAAGTTCCCCTCTTTCGTGCGCGGCATCTGTGCAACCTGACTGTAAACAAGATCAATTGCTTTTCTGTATTTTTCTTTTCCTGTCAGGTCAAAAAGCTCAAACAGTGTTTTTCCCGCATTCACATTATCAATATTTAATTCATTGACATCATACCCCTCAATTGTCCCATCTGCATTCACTTTGCAGTCAATAAAATCATCTGCAAATTTCAGATACTTATCCTCTTTCGTGATCGCATACATTTCCAGAATCGCTTTGATCATACATCCATCAATGTAATTCCATGTGGATTTTAACCCCTGCATGATTTTTTCGATGTTCCAGATGGGACGATCCGGTGTACTTTTTTCCATTAGTTCCTCAATATACTTTTCGATTTGATCCATAGTTCTTCTCCTTTTTTAACCTTCTATATCTAGGCGTTTGCGAAACTCATCTACTCTTCTTTCAATTGTTCAATTTAGTTTTTCATGAGTTTCGCAATTGTCTACCTTCTATATCCATCATAATCAATGTTCTCCTGTTTGTAAATATATTTTTGTAAGCGCTTACATATTTTAAAGAAATAATTGGCACTATTGCAAAAAACTGCATGTGTATTCCATATAAAAAATCACATACTATCACTGAACAAACAAAAAGAAATTTTTGAATGTTCTTAAAATAAACCAGAGCAGAAAAAAGACCTAAAAAACAAAGGAGGACTTACTATGTCAAATCGTTCATCTAACAGAGCAGCCGTTCCAGAAGCAAAGAGTGCCTTAGACCGTTTCAAATATGAGGTGGCAGGCGAGATCGGTGTACCATTAAAAGATGGTTACAACGGAGACTTAACTTCCAGACAGAATGGTTCTGTCGGCGGCTATATGGTTAAGAAAATGATTGAAGCACAGGAACAGCAGATGTCAGGGAAATAAAGTTTCCGAAAATAAATTTCCCTGAACAAGAAAAGAACCTTGGATTGATATGATCCAGGGTTCTTTCTACGTGTTTTATGAAGTTTTTACTGCTTCATTTGTTATAAATTTAATTTATTTCTCTGGTCTGACAAAAACAGTTCCAGATAGTCTTTCAGGTTTTTATGATCCTCGCTGGAAAGTTCCGGGTCTTTTCCTAAAATATCCGCAACTTCCTCGCTTGCGCGCTGCATAATATAGGCATCCTGATAGATATCCGCAAGCGCAAACTGCATTTCACCGGACTGCCGGATACCAAAGAAATCCCCGGGTCCGCGTAGTTTCAAATCCTCACTTGCAATTTTAAAGCCATCGTTGGATTGATTCAAAATATCCAGACGTTTCTGTGACTCCTTGGAGTTGCTGCAATTGACCATAATGCAGTATGACTGCGCATCCCCTCGTCCGACACGCCCGCGAAGCTGGTGAAGCTGTGCAAGGCCAAAATGTTCCGCATTTTCGATCATCATAACCGTTGCATTCGGAACATTCACTCCAACTTCTACAACTGTAGTCGATACAAGCACCTGTATCTCATTTGCTGCAAACCGTTCCATAATGTCATTTTTCTGTGCAGGTTTCATCTGCCCATGTAAAAGCCCGATTTCAATCGTATCCGGCAGTTCCTCTTTCAGACGCTTCGCATAGTCTGTGACATTCTCTGCCTCCATGTTCTCGCTTTCTTCCACCAACGGACAGATCACATACGCCTGATGACCGGCAGCCACCTCTTTTTCGATAAACTGGTACGCTTTCGGACGGTATCTGGTGTCCACCACACAGTTTTTGATTGGCAGACGTTTTGCCGGCACCTCATCTACCACGGAAATGTCCAGATCACCGTATAAAATAATGGCAAGCGTTCGTGGAATCGGAGTTGCACTCATGACAAGAATATGCGGCTTTGTTCCTTTTTCCGAAAATATTTCACGCTGTTTTACGCCAAACCGGTGCTGCTCGTCTGTGATCACAAGCGCAAGGTTCTGATAAATCACCTTTTCCTGTATCAGCGCATGTGTTCCGATGATCAGTGCATCCTGATTATCTAAAATCTCCTGATATGCCAGCTTTTTCTGTTTTGCAGTCATGGAACCCGTGATAAGAATCACTGGAAAATCCAGTCCAAATATCTCACACATGCTCTGAAATGATTCGTAATGCTGTCTTGCAAGCACCTCTGTCGGTGCCATAATCGCAGACTGACAGCCATTGTGTGCAGTGTCTGCCATCGCTAAAAACGCAATGATCGTCTTTCCGGAACCGACATCTCCCTGAATCAGACGCTGCATGACGTAGTCACTCCGCATGTCCGTCCGTACCTCTGACAATGCCCGCAATTGGGCATTTGTGAGCTTATACGGCAGTTTTTCGATCAACTGCTCCACAAAATCATCCGACTGGAAAGAAAACTGATTTTTCTCTTTTTCCTTTTTTTCCTTCTGATATTGCAGGTTTAAGATAAATAAAAAGAGTTCGTCAAACACAAGCCGTTTTCTTGCCTCAATTAATGTCTCCATATCATCCGGGAAATGAATCTGTTTGATTGCATAATTATACTCACAGAGCTGATGTTTTTCCCGCAGTTCTGTCGGCAGATAATCCCGGAATAAATGTTCTTCCTCCAAAATGGACCGTTCTGCTTTCAACACAAGCTGATTTGATAATCCCTTCGGCAGACTGTAAACCGGAAGCAGTAAATGTTCCATCGCCTCATATTTTTCCGGCGTATAAATTGCCGGCTGCTCCATGACAAACCTTCCGTTTTTGTGTTGTACCTTGCCGTAAAACACATAATTTTCGCCCGGATGAAGGCTGTTTTTGATGTATGAAAGCCGAAACCACACCAGTTCCAGGCGTTTTCCCATGCCGGCAATCGAAGTCACCGTGATCTGCATGCTGCGCACTCTCTTCACAACCGGAGTCTGCCGGATCTGCCCTATGACTGCCGCAGTCTCCCCCTCCACCACTTCGTCAGGATGTTTGATCTCCGGGAACTGCACATAAGTTCTTGGGAAATAGGAAATCAGATCCCGGATTGTCTCAATATTTATTTTAAGAAAAAGACCGGCTGTTTTATCGCCGATCCCTTTCACTTCTTTTATGGATGAATTTAATCTCATACTTTTATTCTACGGAAATCACATAATAGTAAATTGGCTGTCCACCGTAATGTACTTCCACTTCTACATCTGGATATTCCTCTTCCACTTTTTCTGCGATCTCGTTGGCAGAATCCTCGTTCATTTCCTCGCCATAGTAAATACTTAAAATTGCAGAATCCTCATCGATCATTTCACCGATCATCTCAAGAACCGTTTTCTCCATGTCTGTGCCAACGGAAAGAATTCCCTTGTCACCGATTCCCATGTAGTCATCCTGTTTGATCTCTTTGTCATCGATCACAGTATCGCGGACTGCATAAGTCACCTGACCGGTCTTAACAAGCTGAATCTCCTCACCCATACGCTCCGCATTGTCTTCCGGTGTGCTGTCCGGAATATAATTGACAAGTGCTGTAATGCCCTGTGGAATCGTCTTGGTAGGAATTACAATAATGTTCTTATCCTCTGTCAGGGAAGCTGCCTGATTTGCTGCCATTATAATATTTTTATTATTTGGAAGAATGAAAATATTCTTTGCATTCACTTTCTCGATCGCATTGAGCATATCTTCTGTACTTGGGTTCATGGTCTGTCCACCCTCGATGATATAGTCCACGCCCAGTCCACGGAAAATCTCATTGATGCCCTCTCCGATACTTACCGAAATAAATCCCATCTCCTTTTCCTCTGCTGGAACTTCCGGCTCATTTTCCTCTGCTGCTTTGATCTCATTCTCTGCATTTGCAGTGCTCTGCATCTCTTTCTCTTTCATTGCAGAAATCTTCTCGTCACGCTCTAAACGCATGTTCTCAATAATAATAGTTGTAAGACTTCCGTAAGTAAGACCTCTCTGCATTGCCATACCCGGATCATTGGTATGTACATGTACTTTCACGATCTCATCATCTGCAACTACAACAATAGAATCACCGATGGACTCTAAATAGCTCTTGAACTCTGTCTCCTGATTCTCTGTGAACGGATGCTCTAACATGATCAAAAACTGTGTACAGTAAGTGAAGGTGATCTCCTGCTCTGCCTGTGCGTCAATATAAGAATTAGAAGCTGTACCCTGACTGCTGCTTCCTGTAGAAGCTGGTCTCAAT
>ERZ506764.1779-NODE-1779-length-11108-cov-4.806478_pt1 | contig 11108 bp, 9 predicted proteins | sample MGYA00513041_ERZ506764 | MGnify/ENA metagenome assembly ERZ506764
GGCACATGATTAACATTCATCGTTCGCCGAATGCATAAATGCATTCTTCTCACTTGCACTCCTTATATCCTAAAATCCTTCGTATCTTTCGACATGATATTCATGGAAATGCTGCACTCTGCCAGATGTTCATAATTGACTTCCAGCTTATAATCGACCTTGATGTCAATGTTGTCTTCTGTCTCATTCACTTTCACGTCTGTGGCGTTGATTCCGACCAGCAGATTTCCAAACGGTGTGTTGTAGTATGACATATTTTTCTTGTTTTTCTCAAACATCATATGCACATTGGTCACACCCTTTTTAGTGACATCCAGAAAATCATCATTTACTTTGATAACGCTTTTCGTCACTCCGTCAAAGCCTTCCTGCACTTCATCATACAGAATATAGTGCTTTCCATTTTTCTTATAGTAGTTTCCGGTTGTGATAATCTCCACCGGACCGTTATCCTGATCTTCTGCAAACTGTAAACCACTGATTTTCACAAGTACATCTTTTGTCATTTATGTAAACCTCTTTTCTGTTTCGCGTCATTGTCTTTTCAAGCCATATATTAGCGTGTTTCTTATAATTTAGCAAGCGTAAGCTTTTTGAAACATTGTTTTCTTATAAGTGTGCTGCTTTATTTTAGTTTTCAGCCAGCTTCTCCAGATACGGATTCAGCCACGAAAAATATTTCATTCTGACCTGATAGTCTCCTTCTGCCAGCACCTTCTCATACTCTTCTGTTGTCAGTACTTCACGCAGCTTTTCTCCTGCTTCCTTATCGACCACCTCATACATGCTGTCTGAAAAACACATGTTAGGATACATCACACACCACCAGTTATGTCCGTTTCCTTCTCCGATCACAATACGGAGTGCCTCGTAATCTCCCGCCGGAAAGGTGTAGCTTCCATAGTTTTTTACCGGAAACGAAGTGTGTTCCAGCTCCGCTGTCACATCATAGTCATAACCGTTTTCTGCGATTGTCTCTGCCGCGGCTTCCTCAATTTCACCGAGGCTCTGGCGCACAATCAGCTCACATTCTTCCAGATTTTCCACAGCTGCCAGTTTTTCCTGCATAAAACTTCCCACCGCATCACGCACTGCAAGTTTTAAGTTCTGGTCTGCCTCACTGTCGCTGTTCGCCAGCACATGAAACCGCAGTACTTTGTCCGAAATCGTCTGCTGCAGTCTCGCCTGTCTTGTATACAAAATACCACATCCCAATGCAGCGCACATCAGACTTCCAACTCCTATGTATCCGATCCATTTTTTTGCCATAATTCAAATCTCCTTTTCACTTGCCAAAATCAGATAAATGTAGATAATATTTATATTTATCAGGCTGTGTCGTTGCTTGCGAAACTCGCTCATAGAATATGTTATATTGCAAAAAATAAACAGAAATATAGTACCGCTGCGAGTGACACATAGCGGGAGCGTGTCTTGAATATTTTTGTTCATTTTTCGCAATCTTCATAACCTAAATTCGAGTTTCGCTCATCGACCTTCTATCCCTACATTGAATAATTCCCGAAAACTTTGCATTTATTCCGATTTCCAGTTTATTTTTACCAGATATTGGATTTTGATGTCTTTCTCATAAGCGGCAGGAGTGTTTTGATACTTAAAATACCATGTGCGGTTATCGGCACCGAGATTCCGGTAACTGTTAGTAATATCGATTTCTTTCTCAAGTGCATGTGTGGCGGCCGCATTCAGATAGTCCTCCATCCGGGTGTTGAGAAGCTGCTCTTTTTCACTTGCGGAAACTGTGCCGCTTAAGATTTCGCCTTCTCCGGTCACAGTCACTGTGACAATCTGCTCTGTCAGACCTCCGGCACCGATTTTTTCCGTTTCTTTGACTCGGCAGGAAGCTGCATCCACTTTCACATAAAGTTCCGGTGCAAGTTGTAAGGTGTAATCATCCGCAAAGTTCTGTGTGAAGAATGCTGCACGTGCGGTATCCGTATCGACAAGCCCCGCCGCCCTTCCACGTTTCCAGACTTCATAGGCTGTAATCTGCGGTTTTCCGGTCATGACCGGCTGCTGTTCTTCCTCCTCTTTTTCCGTATCATCCCACACTGTCGCAGACTGCTCCTCCTTCTCGGTATCATCCTCCACTGCCCCGGACTGCTCCCCCTCTATATCCACAAAAGGAATATAAAGTGTCTCTAAGTGATTCGCCCGCTCCTCATAGAGCATGCCAAGCGTCGGGTACGCTTTCTGATCAATGCCCGATGTATTTTCCAGCAGTTCTTCCAGATAATTTCCAAGCAGCGTGTCAAGTTTCCCTTCGGTCTGCGCCAGACGGTCACAGCTTTCCGTCGTCATCACATAAGCGTTCCACGGAACCTCTTTTTCCTGCTCCAGCATGGATAGCATATCTTCCACTTCCGCCTCTTTTTCCAGAAAAGACCTCTCAATGAGCACCACTTTCAAATGGTTGTAATCCACCTCTTTGTTTCCTGCATACTCATGATTCAGCCACACATTTTGGAAATCGTCCTGATCTCTGATATTCAAAAGAACCGGGAATGCCTTATCCTCAAGTTCTGCGACATTGCACCCCTGTAAGAAAAGACACCCAAACAAAAAACATACCAGCACCAGCACACGCACTTTTTTCTTATGTTTTTTTCTCTCTCCGGTCAGACACAACAGTACCGGCACGCCAACGACAAAAGGTGTTCCAATCTTCCACAGCAGGAATGTCACGCAGTCCAAAAACTGCTGGTTTCTGTAAAACAGCACTGTCACGCCATACACCAGAAGAAGCAGGATGAGATACGGCAGCATTCTTTTTTTCCCTTCCAGATAACCGCCGCAGTCACGGATCACTTTTTCAGCCAGATTTCCACTGTAAAAAACCATGCTGTTTAGCATCGCATACAGCGTAAAAAACCAGATGCTGAACATAAAAGCATCCGTCCTCTTCAAAAATCCGCCCGTCACCTGCACGCGGCTCATCATCGTGACCGCCGGAAATTTCATCTGAGCCAGTGCGTCCACGCCGAACAGCCCAAGCAGGATCAGATATAACACTGCAAATACGCCACCGGAAAATCCGACCGCTTTTTCCGCCGCGCTGATATGTTTTTTGTCATCCGACACGTATTCTTTCAAAAAAAGTACGATTGACACCATGGAATAGCAGAAAAATACATAATAACTTCCGTTTAACATTTCTTTTCCATCCGCCACAAAAACCGGGCTCCAGTAGGCTGGCTTCACCTCCCTGCACGCCGCAAATAACATCAGAAACAGCGGTATCATCAGAAACCAGAACAGCATCTCGTACACTCTCGCCCTGCCCTCGATTCCGCCCGCCATTCCATAAAACGCGAGCAGCAATATCAACAACAGCACCAGATAAAAGCTGATGTTTTCCACAAGCCCACTCAACATCAGCGTGGAAAACAGATACGCCGTGTACGAAGCCATGAGGATAAAGTACAGAAAATATCCGCCCCAGAGTACATAACCGCATATTTTCCCACACTTCTGCTTCAAAAAATCAGGATAACTTGTTTTCATGCCTTTCAACAGATATCTCAATAATTTCAAGTACAAAAACGTGGTCAAAATCCCCGCCAGAATGCAGAAAATCCCGTCGCGCCCTGCCGTATCTGCAAGCATTGTCGGCAGCAGCAGCGTTCCCATTCCAAGAAAGTCATACGTCAGAAGTCGGAACACCTGTCTGCCTGAAATTTGATTGTTTTCTGAGAACATACTTCCCCCCTATCTCTTCTAACATCTGCGCATTTTTTCATCAGATTTCCATTTATCTTAAGATAAAAACTTTTCTCAACCTATCTCTTCTTTGAAAAAGTCAGCTTTGTCCGTTCTTTCGGATTTGCATAAATCGGACGTTTGCGCAGTTTCCGGAAAGGCTGCCGCCAGATAAAATCCCGCTCGTCCTCATAGTGATTCAGATCTGCCCCCACGAATGGCATAAGATACGGAATCCCAAAGCTTGTCAGATGCGACAGATGTGTGAGTACCGCAAGCAGTCCGAGGAGCATGCCAAAGTAGCCGAGCCACGCACAGACCGCAATAAAAAAGAATTTCAGGATACGGAAGGCTGTGGCAAATTCTTCGTTCGGTATTGCAAAGGAACATAGCGCCGTAAAAGAGATGACGATCACCACGATCGGGCTGACCAGATTTGCCTCGACTGCCGCCTGTCCGATGATCAGACCACCCACGATCCCGATGGTATTTCCCATCGCACCGGGAAGCCGCACGCCCGCCTCCCGCAAAAGTTCAAACGACAATTCCATGATAAGCACTTCCACGACTGCCGGAAATGGGACACCCTGCCTCGCCTCGGCAAACGACAAAAGTAGTGTGGTCGGGAGTATCTGTGTATGAAAATTGGTCACTGCAAGATAAAATCCCGGCAGCGTCATTGCAAAAAAGGATGCCAGATACCGCAGAATCCGCCCGAAAGTTGCAATCTCAAAACGGCTGTAGTAATCGTCACTAGTGCGGATAAATGAATTGTAGTCCGTCGGCAGTATCAGTCCGATCGGCGAATTATCGCACATCACGATCACTCTGCCCTCTAATACCGCCATGGCCGCCCGGTCAGGACGCTGCGTTGTCTGAAACTGTGGAAATGGCGAATACCATTTTTTCTCTGCCAGCTGTTCTAACATTCCGCTGTCTAATATCCCATCGATTGTGAAATCCTGCAGCCTCTTTTCAATTTCTTTTACAAGTCCCGGGTTTGCAAGATCCTCCACATACACAAGGTAGACGTTCGTGTTCGATCTAATCCCGGCTTTCAGTCCCCTCACTTTCACACGGGGCGAGCGGATCCTTTTCCGGATCAGCGCCGCATTCTGCTTCACAGAATCGCAGAAACCTTCGTTGGAACCGCGGATTACTTTTTCCGAATCAACCTCTGTGATCCCCATATTAGGATAACCGTCATCCGGTATTTTCACTGCCCGGTCAAAACCGTCCACAAAAAGAATCGCCTCCCCGGTGAGCAGACCGCTCACAGCCTCCTCAATGGTCGGAAAATATGTTGCATCCGAAATTCCAAGCGCATTTTCCTGCAGTGTACAAAGGATCTCATCCCTTGTCAGTCCATTTAAGTATTTTAAAGTCTCTCCGAGTGCGGACGTTCCCATGTCCACGGACACTTCTATAAAGGTCAGATAACAGGCGGTATCCTGATTCCTGCCAAGCTTCATCTGCTTCTTTTTGATGTCCGCACAGTCATGAAAATAAAATTCCATTTCCTCTATATTTTGCGTTAAATCCGTCGACACCGGACATTTCTGATTTTCCGACATTTCCAGCTTGTTTCCTTTCTATTAATTCCCCCTAATACGAAAGAGGATAAGCAAAATGCTTATCCTCTTTCTAGTCTGTACGTTTTTCCATTTTTTATGCAGTTTTCCAGTCCTTTGGGCGGTCACTTCTTATTCCTGCTCCTGGATCATAGCCTTAACTGCGACTGCCTGATTCTTCACATGCTGGTGCATTGTCTCTGTCACCTGCATTTTATTTTTGCGGACTAATCCCTCCACGATGTCTTTGTGCTCCTTCATGAGCGTCGGGTAATTATTCTCATCCTTCAGATATTCTACACGATAACGGTACATCTGCTCACGGAGATTATTGAGCATATTCACAAGCTTCGGGTTTCCGGTTGACTGATAAATAATATCGTGAAACTTCACATCTGCCTCTGCGATTTTTTTTACATTATCCGTCTTAGTGGATTCCTCAAACTCATGCATGGTCGCAACCAGTTCCTCTAACTGCTCCTCAGAAATCTGTTCGCATGCGATTTTAGCTGCAAGCTCGTCCAACGCTTCACGGATCTGAAGGACATCTTCCATATCCTTCTCCGTCATTTTTGCAACCTCTGCGCCTTTTCTTGGGATCGTAACGGCAAGTCCCTCCTGCTCAAGCATACGGATTGCCTCACGGATCGGTGTACGGCTGACACCAAGTTTTGCCGCAAGCTGCAGTTCCATCAACCGCTCGCCCGGTTTCAGTTCCCCTTTCAAAATAGCCTCTCTTAACGTGTTAAACACAACATCTCTCAGCGGAAGATACGCATCCATATTCAATGTTAAATCTTCTGTCATCTTTGATACCATGCCTTTCTACTTACGCGCGTTATTATAAATACTCGTTAAATATACCTGTTTTGCAAGACCGGAGGCTTTCATCGCCTCGTATGCCTCTACTGCCGTCGCTTCCTTGTCAAAAAGACCGAAAACCGTCGGACCGCTGCCACTCATCATGGCATTCACAGCGCCATGCTCCATCATGTGATCTTTGATGTCTGCGATCACAGGATAAGCCGGGATTGTCACTGTCTCTAAGACATTTCCCATATCTGTTGCAATTTTATATAAATCTTTCTCTCTGATATCTGCCACAAGCCGGTCAATATCCGGGTGTACCATATCAGAGCCTAACTTCAGATTCTCATAGACGAACTTAGTAGAAACACTGATCTGCGGTTTTGCGATCAAAACAGGACATTTCACCATCGGCGGAAGCTTCGAAAGCTTCTCTCCTATGCCCTCTGCCAAAGCCGTTCCACGCATAATGCAGTACGGAACGTCTGCACCAATCTTCACACCGCGCTCCATCAGTTCTTCCCTTGTCAGTCCCAGATCAAAAATCTGGTTCATACCATATAACACTGCCGCTGCGTCCGTGCTTCCCCCTGCCATCCCGGCAGCTACCGGAATGTACTTGTGCAGCCATACATGCACGCCATCTTTTATCGCAAACTCATCCTGCAAAAGCTTTGCCGCTTTATAGACAAGATTGTTCTCATTCGTCGGCAAAAAAGAAAGATTCGTTTCCATCGTGATCTCACCGGAAGTATTCTTCGAGATCTCCAGCCTGTCAAACAAATGAATGGTCTGCATCACCATGCGGACCTCATGATAACCATCCTCTCTTTTTCGTACCACATCCAGCCCAAGATTGATCTTAGCCAGCGCCTTTACTGAAATATCCTTCATCGGTTAGTTTCTCCTTACCAAAATCGTCGCTAACACACATTGATTGTACCTAAAATAAAACTTGTTTTTTTTGTGTTTTTTGTATACAATTAGTATCTTATCATTTTATGTCCAAAAGGTCAATCGGCACTAAACTTTTTTCTTTGCCAGTCCGATATAATTAACAGAACCATGGAAGGTTAATAACTATTCATTCAGGTGGCTGAACATTTTGTTTTCTGTAAAAACAAATGCATCCAGCTTCGCCAGACAAGGAGGATCATATGGCAATCAATTCCATTAACACTGTGACTGCTGCCGCAGCAGCATCTACACAGACAACAACAAAATCAGCAGAAAAGACATCCGAGACAACGAAAAAGGCAGCTTCTTCCAAGACAGCTTCCGGTGTCATTTATGAGAAGAGTTCTGACTCCAGGACAGACAAGGCTTCCAATAAAACAACAAACAAGACCGACAACGCAGCGATCGTTGCAAAGTTAAAAGCTGACGCAGAGCAGCGCACTGCACAGCTCCGCAGCATCGTTGAGCAGATGATGACCAAGCAGGGTGTTGCGATCGGCACCGCAGATGATATGTGGAAATTCCTTGCAAAAGGTGATTTTACCGTATCAGCCGATGTGAAAGCACAGGCACAGGCAGATATCGCAGACGACGGTTACTGGGGTGTAGAGCAGACTTCCGACCGTATTCTTGATTTTGCAAAAGCTTTATCCGGTGATAATCCTGACAAGGCAGACGCTATGTTAGAAGCTTTCAAGAAAGGTTTCGAACAGGCAACCAAAGCATGGGGAGATAAACTTCCGGATATTTCCCAGAGAACCTACGACGCAGTTGTCGAGAAATTCAACAAATGGAAAAACGGAACAGAGGATGCTTCCACTGAGGCATAATTCATAAAAAAGACCTGCGTGTACCTATGTCATGCGAACATCATGACATTGTACACACAGGTCTTTTTCTTTTGCTTTTCAGCAGTTAAAAACTTACTATTATTCTCCTAAAAGCTTCTCAATGCTTGCGAGCTTGACACAGACAACAAAGATGTCGATCGCAGTCGTAAGATCTTCCAGGCTTGGATAGGATGGTGAGATACGGATGACAGAATCATGCGGATCTTTTCCATATGGGAAAGGCGCACCCGCCGGAGTCATCACAACCCCTGCTTTTTTTGCTTTTGCCACAACATTTTTTGCACATCCATCCAGTGTCTCATATGTGATGAAGTATCCACCCTTCGGGCTGTACCAGCTTCCGGCTCCGAGTCCTTTTAACTCTCTTTCAAATGTATCCAGGATCATTTCAAATTTTGGACGGAGAGAATCTGCGTGTTTACGCATATGCTCTGTGATTCCGTGGATATCTTTGAAGAAACGGACATGGCGCAGCTGATTTACCTTGTCATGACCGATGGTCTGGATCTTCAACTGTTTCTTGATATCCTCTAAGTTGTTGGCAGAAGTTGCGATCGCTGCCACACCGGAACCTGGGAATGTGATCTTGCTTGTAGAACAGAATTTGTAAACCATATCCGGGTTTCCTGCTCTCTTGCATTCTTTTAAGATCTCGATCAGATGATCCTGGTTAATATCATATAAATGATGCACGCAGTATGCGTTATCCCAGTAAATACGGAAATCTTTTGCTGCCGGTTTTAATCTTGCAAAACGGCGGACCGTCTCATCCGAATAAGTGATTCCCTGTGGATTGGAATATTTTGGCACACACCAGATACCTTTGATCGCCTCATCTTTGCTCACAAGGTCTTCCACCATATCCATATCCGGTCCGGTCGGAAGCATCGGTACGTTGATCATCTCAATGCCGAAATATTCTGTGATCGCAAAATGTCTGTCATATCCCGGTACCGGGCACAAAAATTTTACTTTATCTAATTTGCACCATGGAGTATTTCCCATTACACCGTGTGTCATGGAACGGGAGATGGTGTCATACATAATGTTAAGGCTTGAGTTACCATAAATGATGATATTGTCCGGATTACACTCAATCATATCACCGAGAAGCTGTTTTGCTTCACTGATACCGTCCAGCACACCATAGTTTCTGCAGTCTGTACCATCATCACAGGTCAGATCAACACCGGAAGTCAGTACATCCATCATTCCCATCGAAAGGTCTAACTGTTCCTGGGATGGCTTACCTCTGGACATATCAAGTTTTAAGCCTCTCTGCTGGAATTTTTTGTATTCCGCTTCCAATCCTTCCTTCTCTTTCAATAACTCTTCTTTTGTCATTTCCTCGTAGGACTTCATCTCTAATTCCTCCTGCTTTTTTATGTATTTGAAGCGTTTACGCTTTCTAACAAAATCAGTTACGGCTGTTCTTCTCCGTAAGTTTCACCCTTGATCTTTTTGAAATATTCACGGATCTTCTTCTCGTAGCCGTTCTCACCCGGAACGTAGAACTTCCGGTCTGTCAGTCCGTCCGGCAGATATTGCTGCTCCACATAATGATCCGGATAATCATGTGCATATTTATATCCAACACCATGCCCCAGTTTTCCGGATGACTTATAGTGTGCATCCTGTAAATGAACCGGGATCGGCGCTGTTTTCGTATTCTTTACTGCTTCCATCGCATCGAAGATCGCATTGACTGCCGAGTTGCTCTTTGGCGCACTTGCCACATACGTGACCGCCTGCGACAAAATAATCTGTGCCTCCGGCATACCGATTCGCTCAACTGCCTGTGCTGCCGATGTTGCGACAACGAGTGCCATCGGATCGGCATTGCTCACATCCTCCGCTGCGCAGATCATAATCCTTCTTGCGATGAACTTAATATCTTCCCCCGCATAAAGCATTCTGGCAAGATAATAAACTGCTGCATCCGGGTCAGAGCCGCGCATGCTTTTGATAAACGCAGAGACTGTATCGTAATGGTTATCTCCTGTTTTATCATAGCGTACCACACGTTTCTGGATACATTCACTGGCGACCTCAAGTGTGATATGGATTTTTCCATCATCACTCCGCTCCGTTGTCAGAATGCCAAGTTCAATTGCTGTGAGCGCTGCTCTTGCGTCTCCGTTTGCCACGTCAGCAAGAAAATCCAGTGCCTCCTCGTCAATGACTGCATCGTAAGCGCCCATTCCTTTTTCCTTATCATTCACCGCCCGGAGGATCAGCGTCTTAATATCTTCCGTAGACAGATTCTTCAGCTCAAAAATAATGGAACGGGACAAAAGCGCTCCATTCACCTCGAAATATGGATTCTCGGTCGTTGCACCAATTAAGATCACGGTTCCGTCCTCCACAAACGGAAGGAGATAGTCCTGCTGTCCCTTGTTGAACCGGTGGATCTCATCGATAAACAGGATCGTCTTTTTGCCGTACATGCCCTGATTATTCTTCGCCTGCGCAATGACATCCTCCATGTCTTTTTTCCCGGCGGAAGTTGCGTTAATCTGAAGGAACTCAGCGCTTGTGGTATTGGCAATGACCTTTGCCAGTGTCGTTTTTCCGGTTCCCGGCGGTCCATATAAAATAATGGAACTCAACTTGTCAGCCTTGATCGCACGGTAAAGCAGCTTGTCTTTTCCGATGATATGCTGCTGCCCTACCATCTCATCCAACGTGGTTGGACGAAGTCTGGAAGCTAATGGCGACTCCTTTTCTCTGTTCTGTTCTCTCATATAATCAAATAAATCCATACGAAAAGCCTTTCTTTTTGTCCGTGTACTGCGTGCACTTGACCATTTTGAATATTCTGATTTCAAAACTTGCAATATTTGAGATCATAAATTCAATTTTTAGTATTTCATTTCAAAAATATGACGGATTTTATTCGTGAAAATTCATCGCAATTACTACATTACATGAATTTGCCCTGTTTGACAAGTGGATATTTCATTTTATCTTATTTTCCACAATTTAATTATGTTTTCTATAAGTTTTGCAATTACCTATATTGTCATTTTGACCTGTGTCATGTTTCTGAATTTAATGATATTATTGCATACATAGCCCTGCAAAAGCAACCTGTTTTATGTGGGGATATCCAACGAGCAGGAGGCGGTGTCTAACCGCCATCCTCTCAAAATATTTTCTCTGAACTCTTTGTGCCTATCGTTGAAATAAACTCTCCTTATGG
>ERZ506764.1789-NODE-1789-length-11039-cov-7.625819_pt1 | contig 11039 bp, 8 predicted proteins | sample MGYA00513041_ERZ506764 | MGnify/ENA metagenome assembly ERZ506764
TTCGATTTGCTATAGCGATTCTTTTTTATACGGGTACTTTATCGGGGGATTACGTTTTAAATGTACACTCAAATTCTTTGTATATTCACCCGCAGAAACTCCAGCTGTCAATCTGCCATCAGTACTAGCTATTAAATCATAATCAACCCTATCATTATAATCTTTCTTTAAAGCTACTGGATCAATAACTTGAGCTTTAGCCGATGTGTTAGTAAAATACTTCCCTGTTATATCGTAACCAAACCCAAGTAAATCATACTTTCTATCTCCACCACTTCGAGTTAAAACATCCATTTGAGAATCCTGAGTATAAACATGCTGTTCTATTATAGCATCTGAACATGCTATACATACTAACAAAAATAAGAAATAATATAGTCGTTTCATAAGAATAAATTTTAGAGTTTTTCTATTACAAAACAAAATCACCGACAAGCACTTCATCCGATAAAACAAATTCTATTTCATAATCTCCTTTATCATAACTTGATAAATCAATGCATAAAGGATACCTATCGAAAGAAACCATCTCATCATAGATTATACTTCCATTACTCTTATTAGAAATATAGACACATACATCTTGCATACTATTTTCACAAACAATATTTAAATATTGCTCATCAATAGTTATTTCTATAGGCAAGGCTACAGACCGTGGGCGTTTTTTAGTTTTTGAGCTTTGAGTACTATGTAGACGAATATATCTACTAGATTCAACTTCGCACAGAATTGGCTGAATAATAAAGCCCAACAGGCATAACATTACAATTAATTTTTTAAGCATAGCATAATTTTTAGTTAGTAATAAAAATAATGCTCAAAATTAAAGTAATTAATAAGAGAGAGAGAAAAAAGCTGTCGACATCCATAAAACCATATCACATTAATTATCAAACAATTACACAATATTACATTCAAGATATATCGACATTATAATCAAAGAAAGAAAAAACATAGAACTATTTTGTCGAAAAAGAGTTTAAAATTTCATTTAAACTTCTCGAATCATTCAAATGCATTCTATCCTTTTTAATGCGCTCTTTTTTCTTATAAATAGATTTACGGTCTAAACAATAAATTGCAACCAAATCATTTATTGTTAGATTCATTTTCAATAAGCAACAAAAACGAATATCCAAATCTGTTAATTCAGGATACGTCTCTTTCAATTTCAGCGTAAAATTATCAAAAGCAACATTTACATTGTTAACTATATTATCCCAATCTTCATTAGAGAATTTAATATGCCCCGCTTTCCCAGTAGTCAATGAAATTCCTGAGACGGTTATTAATCTTTTGAAAAACTCTTCACGTAATAAAATCTCCTTTTGTTGCATTACAAGTAATTTCTGCTCGGTTTCCAATTGCGTTAATACTATATCTTGTACTTCCTTTTGTTTTTGCATTATTAATTTCTGTTGCAACCGAATCCTAAATTCTTTTTTTATACGATATTTATAATATGAATATACTATAAATAGAATTATTATAAAAAATAAAAGACATATCCTATATATATTTTTTTCCATCTGTAATTTCGAAAGCTTTAAAGAATCATTCTCATTTACTAACTTCTCATTTTGATATATTTCCTGCATTTTAGTTATTGTATTCGTATACGTTTCTTGTTCTATAGAATCCCTATAGACATCGTATATCCTCCTATACCTCAAAGCCTGTTTACAATTTCCCACCATCTCAGCAACATCAGCAAGTCCTTCATAACTGGCAGCTTTAGTATATAAATTATCACTACTTATGCTTTTACCATAATATATTCCTGCAGAATCAAATTGACACATATGCACAAAAATCTGTGCTTTTAATATATAACAATAGCACAATTCGTCTTTTTCAGGCTGAATATTCCCTGATTTATTAGCGTATTTCAAAGCTAAATCATATTTCTCCAATCTATCATAAGTAGTTCCAACGCAATTATATATATAGGCTAAAGAAATGCTGTCATCTAAATGTATCCAAGATGCTGCTTTTTCATAATAACATAAAGCACTGTCTTTCTTCTCAATTTCTAAAAAGGTAGTACCTATCGCCTGTAAGGCATATGCAATATTCATACTGTCTCCCAGTAAAGTAGAATAATAATATGCCTTTTTATGCATTAACAATTCATCCTCAAAAAGTTCCTGTTCTGAATATAAATTACCTAGATAGTAATGAGATAAAAATAATAACTTATAATTCTCATCAGAGTCAACTAATAAATCTATAACATTTAAGTAATACTCTATTGCTTTCAAGACATTTTTCATTTCTTCATTAGCCCTACCCGCGTAAAAATATGATTGCGCTAATAATTTTCGATCCATATTATCTTTAAAATAGTTTAATGATGTTTTTATAAGTGAATCCGATAATAAAGGACGATAAGTTTTTTCTATAGATTGTGTCAACAACAAACAATATAAAGCATAATCTCTTTGAGACATTTTTTGAGGAGTAGTTATACTTTCCAATATAGAGTATGAACTATCTGGATTTTCCTCTAATAGCTTCATAGCAAACAATAAGTTATCATCATATTTAACTGTTTTATCACATGACATAAAAACACACATGACAATAGTTATCAATATAAAACCTAATAAAATCTTCATTGTGAATAATCAAGTATTTTTTCCTTCCAAAGATACAATTTTATAAACAAGCTATCATAATAATAAACCATTAATTACAATAACATTGAGATTTAGATAAAAAACAAAAAAGAAATCCCTGGAACCGCTGTAGACACTCAGCATTCCAGGGACTCTAACACACAAAAGTTATTATTGAAATTGAAAACAGTTTCTAATTAAAAGCGTAAACCTAAAGTCATCATCACTTTACTACGGCTATTCGTCACATCAGTCTTTTTTAAAGCTCCATCATCAAATGGATAGAAATCTTCCTTATAAGTACTATACATATAAGCTAAGTCTGCGTAAAAAGTCGATCCTCTATAACCGATACCTAATGTATAATTATTATTTGCTTTTGCATTCGCAAAATCCGTATCCGTATTAATTGAATTGTAGCTCAAATCTTTAAAAGCTGTTTTTTTGAATGCTGCTGACATATAATTATAGCCTAAACGAAAAGCAAATTGAGGAATAACTTTCCACTCAGCACCGATACGGAAAGTATTCACACCTTTCAACATTTCTTTTGCTGTAGGATTCTGCCATCCCATTGCTTCTCCATCCGAATAGCTAAAATGCATAGCGGAATAATCCTGATATTCATATTCTGCTCCAATAGCGAAAGATGATCCATAAGTATACCCAAGACTTAGATTATATTTCCATGGTGTACGGAAACGGAAGTCATATCCATAATCAACACCATTCGTAAAATCATAAGAATCTACAACAGCCTCACTTAATTTTTTAGAGTCAAAATCAGGGGTATATGTCACTGCTCTAACATTCGTTTTAATTTTCAAATTATAAAATGTAGGAGTATGAACAGCAACACCAATACGGAATGGAGAGTCTTCAAATGGACGCACGATAGCTCCAAACTTAAAATCCACACCTGAACCATCTATTTTATTCTCAGTAGTCATTTCATAACTTGGAGTACCATAATTCACATTTTCTACGATATATTCCCCATACTCTTCTCCATAAGTAGAAGTCTTTGAATAATTAACATCGTATGCACCAATAGTCAATCCTAAATAAACACGATCACTTATATTAAAAGCAACATTAAAATCATACTGATTGATTCCTCCTTTTTCATGTCCATCATACCATGAATATGGCTGAGGCAAATAACCTATATAACCATCCTTATTTTCATTTAGATTATATAAATACCCATTCCAACCAGTAGCAGCAAGCCAACCAGTCTGACTATCAGTAAACAGATTAATCTTATCATCAGCCAACTTACTGATAAAATCACCATTCTCTTTAATCATAGTGTTTGCTTGATTCGTCATTTGATTAGTCTGAGAAAGAATTGTTCCTCCGGGCCCCAGATTAATCAAACCCTCCATTGTCATATACTTATCAAATGACTTGGAACGAGTATAACTGAATCCAAAATTCACATAACGCAGAGCGGTCTGATTTCCAATTTTAGAAGAAAACACAAATCCAATATTATCAAATGATCCACGAGTCTTATCAACATTAAACTTTGATCCTTCATATTTACTTTCCGAACCAAATGAAGAAAAGCCGAAAGTTCCCATTATATCATTACTACGATATATACCAATACCAGCCGGATTTGTCCCCATAGTAGAAATATCTCCTCCTAATGCGCCCATTGCTCCTCCCATTCCTACAAAACGGGCAGTTCCATTCAAATCCTTCTGCGTAAACTTAGCACCATCGTATATTGTCTGGGCGCTTGCACTTGCCACCATAATAAGAGCAAGTGCAGCTATATTTATTTTCTTTTTCATACGTTTCCTTAAATATTATTTATGCTATAGTTTTATCTTCTACTACCACCTCTAGCTGAACCTCCGCCACCGGAAGAACTTCCACGACTACTGCTACTGCTTCCGCCGCCATATGAAGAACCACTAGAACGAGAAGAACTGCTGCTAGGAGAATAAGAACTGGAACTACTAGAACGACTACTGCTACTAGGAGTATATGTTCGAGAACTACTACTAGAGCGGTTACTGCTGCTAGGAGTATATGTTCGAGAGCTACTAGAGCGACTAGGTGTATAACTACTACTTCCTCTTGAATAAGTTCCGCTACTTCTAGAAGAAGATCCCCTATTATAAGTACCTTCACTTCTTGAAGAAGAGGTACGAGTGCTACTACTACGATTGATTCCTGAAGATGTACTAGTACGAGTACTACTCGGGCGAGTATAAGTATCTCTACGAGAAGAGCTAGTTCTTGTACTTACCCCTGTCCGTGTACTATTCTCTCTGGTTCCTACTACACGTCCCGAAGTTGTTCTATTCGAAGATGTACGAACAGATGAAGAACGAGAAGATTGATATCGGTTAGAAGTATATCTAGTACCACTAGTTGTACGGTTAACACTCCTGTTAGGAGAACGACGGTTGGTGTATAGCATGTCTCTATGACCGCCTCCACCGCCCCAGCCCCAGCTAGGACCACCACCCCAGTGGTGATGATGTCCCCAATAGCCACCGCCGCCATAGAAGCCACCCCAGGAGCCACCATACCAGCCGCCCCAGGAACCCGGGTAATATCCCCAGCCATAGTAAGGACGATTCCATCCCCAGCCATAGTTCCATCCCCAACCGTAGGAGTTGTAACGCCAATCCCACCAAAGCGGATTACTAAATGTCGGGAAAGCATAAGCGTACATGCCATCGGTATATACATTCCAGTTCCATGAATTAGGTCCGTAAACTACGTCCCAATAGAGTGGGCTGCTAATGCTGATAGCAAAACGTGGATTACGGAAACGGATAATACGTTCGGCATATTCATAGTCCTCTTGCGAACCATCAAATTCACCGGTTACCCATTCTCCTTCCAAGTCTGGCTGAGCTTTCTCTTTTATATATAAGGTATCGTTTTCCATTACGAATTCATTCTCACGAGCGTCATAACGGCGGTTATATTCATCCACATCCCGTGTTTTTCCCTTGCGGTCCTGAACTACAACGGTAGTGCCCGGTGATGTATAGATGTTGGTCGTGACTTGTCTTTTCGGTTCCTTCTTTTCCGGAGTCGTTTCTTTCTTCTCCTTTTTGTCTTTAGAAGGTACGAAATAAAGGTCGTCATCAACGCTTTGTGCCATCAAGCCTATAGGGAGGCATAAAGCAATTAGCAAGAAATAAACAATCTTTTTCATATCATCTCGGTTTATGTAATTACTTAAACTTATTCACATTACAAAGATAAGGAAGAGATTCGCCACTCTAGGGAGATTTTCCCCAAAGGATAATAGGGAAATCCCTATTTCTAACTATCTTTGCAAAAGATTCACCAAATTAAAAACAACTATGAAGTATTTTGAGTTCACATTCCATACAAGTCCATGCACAGAAACAGTAAATGATGTACTGGCTGCCGTATTAGGCGAAGCCGGATTTGAAAGTTTTGTTGAAAGCGAAGGCGGACTGACTGCATACATACAGCAGGCATTATGTGATGAAGGCACGATAAAGGATGCGATAGCCGACTTCCCGTTGCCTGATACGGAAATCTCCTATACGTACGTTGAAGCGGAAGACAAAGACTGGAACGAAGAATGGGAAAAGAATTTCTTTCAACCGATTGTGATCGACAACCGATGTGTTATCCATAGTACCTTCCATAAAGATGTACCCCAAGCAACTTATGATATCGTTATCAATCCGCAAATGGCTTTCGGCACGGGACATCATGAAACGACAAGCCTCATTATCGGAGAGTTACTGGACAATGAGTTGAAAGATAAATCACTTCTGGATATGGGCTGTGGAACTTCGATCTTAGCAATCCTCGCCCGCATGCGGGGAGTACGCCCATGTACCGCTATCGACATCGACGAATGGTGTGTACGAAACTCCATTGAGAACATTGAATTAAATCACGTAGACGACATCGCCGTTTCACAAGGAGATGCCTCATCGCTTATTGGCAAAGGCCCCTTTGATATCATCATCGCTAATATAAACCGGAATATCTTATTGAACGACATGAAGCAATACATTGCTTGCATGCACCCAGGATCGGAACTTTATATGAGTGGATTTTATGTGGACGATATTCCTTTCATCCGCCGGGAAGCAGAAAAGAATGGACTGACCTTCGTACATCATAAGGAGAAAAACCGCTGGGCAGCAGTGAAGTTCACATATTAAGCATTAATCTTCCTTATCTGTTTCAAGAAGACACAGACCACGTATCTTTAAAAGACAGCATATATTTGTGGTAGAGATAAGATGTACGAGATGCTCATCTCGTACTGTACGGCATGCTCATCTTGTTATACCCCAGATGCACATCCGGTAGCGTACGAGATGAGCATCTGGTACATACCATCCTTTAATGAAAAGAATGGTATGGTATAATATTCCTTCTGTTATGTTACCGGGAAACAGATATAAAGTATTAAGGTTTTGAATCAAACTCATTCTTTACCTGTTCACACCATTCCCTGATTCTCTTTTCCGCTTGCTCGGATTGATTATCCAAATCGACGACCAAACCGCACCACCGATCACCACGCAACGCTCTGGAACGTTCGAAAGTGTATCCTTCGGAAGAAGTAAAACCGACCAATGTAGCCCCGTCTCCTTCAAATACCTCGGCAAGTAACCCGATTCCGTCAGCAAAGTTTTCGGGATAACGTATCTGATCTCCTAACCCGAAGATAGCTACTTTTTTCCCTTTCAAATCCAATGTACGAAGTTCCGGCAATAACTCATCCCAATAGGTAGGAAGTTCTCCGTCAAACCAGGTCGAAGCACCTACTATAAAACAATCGTAAGCTGCAAAATCATTTTGCCATGCCTGCTCAATAGGCACCACTTCTATCCTATCTTTTCCAAATTCTTTCTGAATTTTCTCTGCCACCCAAGTAGTCTTATCAGCTTTGGTGGCATAAAACAAACCAATCTTCTTCATATACTATACCTCCATTTTATTCCATTAATATTCCAATAGCTTTTTAGCTGCCTCATAGATCTTCGCCTCATCCGGCAATATCTCTTTTTCCAGAATCGGATTGAAACCGACAGGAGTAAATGTAGATCCGACACGCTGCACCGGACCATCCAGATAACGGAACATATCCGTTCCGATCATAGCCGCAAGTTCCGCACCGAAACCGGAGAACACCTTGTCTTCGTGAACAACCAATGCTTTGCTAGTCTTTTTCACCGATTCGAAAATCGCCTCCTTATCTAATGGTATCAATGAACGAATATCGATCACTTCGACTTTCCAGCCACTTTCTTTTTCCAGTTGCTCTGCTACATGCAGGCAGAAATGGGTAGTATTACCATAAGTAATAATGCTCAAATCCGTTCCTTCACGACGAATACGTGCCTTTCCGAAAGGAACCTCAAAATCTTCCGGAACAACAGCTGCTGCTTCTACCGAATTATATAGAGCTTTCGGTTCCAAAAACAAGGTAAATCCCTTTGAACGCATACTGGTTCGTAACAATCCGGCTGCATCATCTGCAAAAGAAGGGCAGACAATACGTGCACCCGGCAACGTTGTCAGAGCACCCTCTATATTTTGAGAATGATATAATCCACCACCGATATATCCTCCGGAAGCAAGCCGTAAAGTGATATTCGGAGCAAACTTACCGTTACTGCGCCAATATTCATGAGTACACTCCACATACTGTTCTACGGCAGGCCAGAAGTAGTCTGCAAACTCAGCTCCTTCTATCACTACATGGATTTTAGGGTCAAATCGGCTCATACCATTGGCTGTACCTACAATATAATCTTCGGCAATCGGTGCGCTGAATACACGCGCCTCGCCAAATTCCTGCTGCATGCCTTTGGTCACATTAAAGACCCCGCCTTTTTCTCTGTTAGCCACATCTTGTCCCCAGATAAAGGTATCCGGATTATGGCGGAATTCCGCTTTCAATGTTTCATTAATTGCATTGACCAGGAAAGTCTTCTCTCCTTCTTCCTGATGAGTACCTTCTTTGTATTTTTGCGGCTGATAAGGTTCGGGCATCACAAAATCGTAAATGCTTTTAGGATCAGGTTCAGGGGCAGCCAGCGCCTTGCGGTTGGCAGCAGATAGTTCCTTCTTTGATTCAGCTTCAATTTGCAGCAGTTCCTCTTCCGTCAAGCGCTTATAGCGCAATAACATCCGCCGGAACTTCATTAGCGGATCAGCTTCTTTCACATATTCCAGTTCGTTTTCGTCCCGATAAAGTGTATGTTTATCCGAATTGGAATGAGAACCGATACGAACGCAGTTAGCCTGTACAATCACAGGATTACGGGTACTGATCGCATATTCGCGTGCCTCAGTCATGGCATTCATGGAATCGAACACATCTTTTCCATTGCAGTAGATAATCTTCAGATTCTTGAAACCGGAGAAGTTCTCAGCTACTTTACGATTGGCAGTCTGCTCGGATTTAGGAACAGAGATGCCATATCCGTTATCCTGTATAACGAAAATCACTGGAAGACGTTCCAGACTAGCTCCATTGATAGCCTCGTAAACAAAGCCTTCGGAAGTAGCAGATTCTCCGTGCGAAGTAATTGCTACTCCTTTATGCCCATAATATACCATTGCTCTTGCTACACCTGCCGCATGAAGGTCATGCGTTCCGGTAGCAGAAGATATATTTTCAATATGCCATTCCGGTTTGGCGAAGTGATTCGACATATGACGTCCGCCGCTACCAGGATCGGTTGCTTTCGAAATGCCGTTCAATATAATCTCTTCCGCAGTCATTCCTGCAGAAAGCACAGTCAGCATATCTCTGTAATAAGGGAACAGGAAATCTTCTCCCAATGTGAAAACCTGACCGACAGCCAGTTGGATACCATCATGCCCCGCATAAGGAGCATGGTATGACCAACCCAAGGATTGTAGCTGGTAAGACGGCGCCTTCTCGTCCAAAGCACGCCCTAATGTCATCAGATGGTACCACTTTTTCAGTGTTTCAACATCCGTAGTCTTTATATCATATTTCTTTTTCATAGTTAATGAAGTTCTTAATGAATGAAACAATCTGTTATCAGCCCTTCCAGTTCTCCAGGTAATCGGCTATGAAGTGCAGGAAGTTACCTCCCAGCATACCGTCAACTACACGATGGTCATAAGACAGGGACAGATACATCTTATGACGGATAGCAATCGTATCACCTTCCGGTGTCTCTATTACGGCAGGCTTCTTCTCAATATATCCCACTCCCAAAATGGCAACCTGGGGCTGATTGATCACCGGCGTACCGAACAAACTCTTGAATGTACCGAAATTAGTAATGGTAAACGTACCTCCGTCAATATCATCTGGTATCAATTTGTTATCACGAGCCTTCAATGCCAGCGAGTCTATAGCTACAGCCAATCCATTCAAGTTCAGATGATCGGCATCGTGTACCACAGGAACTATCAGATTGCCATCATTCAAAGAAACAGCAATACCGATATTGATATGTTTCTTGAAAAGAATATTATATCCGTCAACAGATACATTGACCTGAGGATATGCTGCCAATGCTTTTGCAACAGCTTCTGTTATGACAGGCATATAGGTCAGTTTCACTCCCTCACGACGGAAGAAAGCGTCTTTATTCTTTTCACGCCAGCGTACCAGTCTGGTTACGTCTACCTCTACTACATTGGTTACGTGTGGTGAAACCTTCTTGGACATCACCATATGATCCGCAATAATCCGGCGGACACGATCCATTTCTTTCACTTCTACTCCCGGAATATTAGCAGCTGCAGGTGCTTGTTTAGATGGAGCAGACGGTGCAGCAACAGGAGTTTGCACGGAAGCCGCCACAGGAGAAGTTGTCATAGAGCCAGCCCCTCCAGTCAAAGAAGGCATAGAAGCCGTAAGTGCATCACCGGTAGGTATCGCCGCCTTCGAGACTTCGGAAATTCCCCTTTTCTTCTTCTCAATATAATCCTTTATATCTTTCTTGCTCAACCGGCCTTCGTATCCTGTGCCTTGTATCGAATCAAGTTCTTCTTTCGGAATATTCGCACTTCGTGCCAATTGAATCACCACAGGAGAATACCAGCGTTCTTCAGCCTTTGCTACCTGAGAAGATACTTTTTCTGCATCAGAAGAAGCATTCTCCTTACTTTCTGGAGTTTCTTTTCCACTTGCAGTTTCTTCATCGGATGCCTCTTCACCTCCCATATCTACAACAGCAACCACTGTACCCACAGCGACTGTATCTCCTTCCTTAAACAGGATTTCCACGACCTTACCGGCTACTGGTGAAGGTATTTCCGCACTGACTTTCGCCGTATTTACCTCGAAGAGAACATCGTCTTCCTGAATGACATCCCCCACTTTCACAGACCAAGAGACAATCGTCCCTTCGGTTATACTCTCGCCCAACTTAGGCATTTTTATTTCGAATCTTGACATAG
>ERZ506764.1790-NODE-1790-length-11032-cov-5.180833_pt1 | contig 11032 bp, 8 predicted proteins | sample MGYA00513041_ERZ506764 | MGnify/ENA metagenome assembly ERZ506764
TTCCCTACACGACGCTCTTCCGATCTGAGTGAGACATAGGAGAAGGATATGGAAGCGAAGAAAAGTCTGAAGGCGGTTGCCGCGTGTGCGCTGAGCGTTGCGATGCTGTTTGCTGGAGCGGCATGCGGCACCAGTGATGGAAGCGACGATGCGGCTTCGTCCGATAGCGGTTCGAAATCGAGCGAACTGACGGGTTATGACGTTTCGTCGGTGCAGAAAGACGATGACATCGCCAAACTGTTGCCCGATTATGTGACGAAGGACGGCAAGCTCACCATCGGCATGGACACGTCGTACGCTCCCGCCGAATTCCTTGCGGAGGACGGCAAGACCCCGGTCGGCTTCGATGTCGATATCGCCAAGGCTTTGGCGCAGGTGTTCGGCCTTGAAGCGGATCCGGAAACCGCGAATTTCGATTCGATCATTCCATCGGTCGGATCCAAGTACGATATCGGCATTTCGTCGTTCACCGTGACCAAGGAACGTTTGGAAGCGGTTGATTTCGTAAGCCATTTTGATGCCGGATCGGCATGGGCCGTGAAGAAGGGCAATCCGAACAAGATCGACACGTCCGATCTGTGCGGCAAGAAGGTGGCCGTGCAGACCGCCACCATGCAGGAGACCGAAGCGAACAAGATAGCCAAGCAATGCGAGGCCGACGGCAAGGATAAGCTTGAAGTGATCTCTAGCAAGCTGCAGACCGATGTGACCACGAACGTTGTCACCGGCAAGGCCGACGTGTTCTATGCCGATTCGCCGGTTGCGGGCTATGCCATTGCGCAAACCGATGGACAGCTGGAAATGCTGGGCAAGGTCGAAGGCGTCGCTCCGGAAGGCATCGTCATCAAAAAAGGCGACAGCCAGATGGATGAGGCCGTACAGAAGGCCGTGCAGAAGCTCATCGACGACGGTACGTATCTGAAGATCCTTAAGTATTGGGGTGTCGAGGACGGTGCCATCGAAACGTCGGAAATCAATACGCCGGGCGCCGAATAATTCCATGATTGAACCGTCCACGGATCAGACGGTTCAAGGATCGCATGACTGGCGACGTGCTGGGAACAAAGCGGGTTTTGATCATATTGTGATATGGCAAAACCCGCTTTTTCGTAAGGAAAAACGGCATATCGAATAGAGTTTGCGTACTATTAACGTGGCCGTAGCAATCGTTTTCTATGGTGCCTGCAGGACTTCGGTTCGGCCGTATTCATACGGTTGGGAATGAAGAGAGGATCCGCGATGGCTTTCAATAATCTGAGGAAACTCGCTGTTTTTGCACTAAGCGCCGCCATGATCGTTTCGTTGGGTGCGTGCGGCACATCGGAAAAGTCCGATTCCGCGGCTTCCAGTGATTCTGAGTCGTCGTCGAACACCACCGGTTATGACGTTTCCGGCGTGACGAAGGATGACGATATAGCCGCGATGCTGCCGGAATCAGTCACCAAGGACGGCAAGCTCACCGTCGGCATGGACACGTCGTACGCTCCCGCCGAATTCCTTGCGGAGGATGGCAAGACCCCGGTCGGCTTCGATGTTGATATCGCGAAGGCGCTCGCCAATATGTTCGGTCTTGAGGTCGTGCCGCAAACGTCGAATTTCGATTCGATCATTCCGTCGATCGGCACCAAGTACGATATCGGCATTTCGTCGTTCACCATCACGCCCGAGCGTATGGAAGCCGTCGATTTCGTGAGCATGTTCAAGGCCGGTTCCACGTGGGTGGTGAAGAAGGGCAATCCGAACAAGGTCGCCACTTCCGACCTGTGCGGCTTGAAGATCGCGGTGCAGACGGGCACCACGCAGGAAGAGGAAGTCAACGCGGCCGCCAAACAATGCAAGGCCGACGGCAAGTCCGAAGTGCAGATTCTGTCGAATAAGCTGCAGACCGATGTGACCACGAACGTGGCGACGGGCAAGGCCGACGTATTCTATGCTGATTCGCCGGTCGCCGGCTATGCCATCGCGCAAACCGAAGATACGCTAGAAGCCCTCGGCGAGGATGTCGGCGTGACCAAGGAGGCCGTGGCAATTAAGAAAGGCGATTCCGATACCGCCAAGGCGGTGCAGGCCGCACTGCAGAAGCTTATGGATGACGGCACGTATATGAAGATCCTCAAGCATTGGGGCGTGGAGAACGGAGCGATCGACAAAGCCGAAATCAATCCGACCGACCTCGGCTGAACGATCAAACGCAAGGCAGACATCGCACACGGCGATACTGTGATGCCGATATGACGGAAGGCATGCGGACCAAATCCGCGTGTCTTCCGTTTTTTCGTATATGGATCTTCCGTGATTTGACGGAGCTACATTGCGCGATTCTTGGCTGGTACGTAAGTTTTGCGCAACGTAACGTACATGTAGCATTGCGCTCTTATCGTGCCTATTTGAGATACTGAGGTTCTCTGCAACCGAATGGCGTTGAGATTTTCGGTATGGCAATGAAGAGATAAGAAGAAGGATATGCGTATCATGTCTTTGAAGATCAAGTCCGTTGTGGCGCTTGCGCTGAGCGCGGCGATGTTGTTTTCCACTGCCGCTTGCGGCACCTCCGATGCGTCCAAATCCGGTGATTCGTCGGATTCGTCGAACACTACCACCGGTTACGATGTCAGCACCATTGAAAAAGATGACGAGCTGGCCAAGCTGGTTCCGTCCGGCGATCTGGTGAAGGACGGCGAGCTTTCCGCCGGTATGGAGCTTTCGTACGCTCCGGCTGAATTCTATGCCGAAGACGGCAAGACTCCGGTCGGCTATGATATCGATATGACCAAGGCCATCGCAAAGACGCTTGGTTTGAAGCCGAACATCGTGTCTTCCATGTTCGACACCATCATTCCTTCCATTGGCTCCAAGTATGATCTGGGCATTACCGCCATGACCATCACCGAAGAGCGTATGCAGTCCGTGGATTTCGTGAGCTACTACCGTGCAGGTTCCACGTGGGCCGTGCAGAAGGGCAATCCGAAGAAGCTTGACACTTCCGACATGTGCGGCGCGAAGATTGCGGTGCAGACCGGCACCGTGCAGGAAGAGGAAGCCAACACCATCGCCAAAGGCTGCGAGGCCGATAACAAGGCCGAGGTGATGTCGTACAAGCGTCAGGCCGAAGCGGCCACCGCAGTGGCTACGGGCAAGGCCGATGCGTTCTATGCCGATTCGCCGGTCGCCGGCTATGCCATCTCCCAGACCGACGGACAGCTTGAAGCCTTGGGTGACGTCGAAGGCGTGGCCAAGCAGGGCATCGCTGTTAAGAAGGGCAACACCCAGCTTGCTGAAGCCGTGCAGAAGGCCGTACAGAAGCTGATGGACGATGGCACGTATATGAAGATCCTCAAGCATTGGGGCGTGGAATCCGGCGCTCTTGACAAGGCTGAGATCAACCCGACTGATCTCGACTGATCTCATCCCCACTATTTACATCAACAACGAAGGAACTGAAGCATCATGGCGAAAAAACAGATCGATGGCGATGGCCTCGATATTCCGAATCGCATCAAGGCGCTGCCGGTTAAGCGTACGGGCCCGATTGTGGCGGCGGTCATCGTCGCTCTGCTCGCCGCCATGCTGCTGCAGGGCCTGATTACCAATCCGCGTTTCGAATGGAATGTGGTCTGGAAGTACCTGTTCGACAAGAATGTGCGCGAAGGCATCAAATACACGTTGCTGCTGACGGTCATCTCCATGGTCATCGCCATTATTCTGGCAGTGATTCTGGCCGTGATGCGCAAGTCCATCAATCCGGTGCTGCGTGGCGTGAGCTGGTTCTACATTTGGTTCTTCCGTGGCACCCCTGTGTATACGCAGCTGGTGTTCTGGGGTCTGTTCGCCGTGTTGGTGCCTCGCATCGGCGTGGGCATTCCGTTCACTTCCATTGAATTCTGGAGCATTGACTCGCAGTCCGTCATTACCGCGTTTAACGCGGCATGGCTGGGTCTCGCATTGAACGAAGCGGCATATCTGGCTGAAATCGTGCGTGCGGGTCTTGAAGCCGTCGATCCGGGCCAGACCGAAGCGGCCAAGGCACTGGGCATGAAGCGTTCCATGATCATGCGTCGTGTGGTGCTTCCTCAGGCCATGCGCATCATCATTCCGCCGACCGGCAACGAGTTCATCGGCATGTTGAAGACCACTTCGCTGGTCAACGCCGTGCCGTTCACGCTGGAACTGCAGTTCGCCACCACCGCAATCGCAACCCGACTGTACAAGCCGATTCCGCTGCTGATCGTGGCCTGCATCTGGTACTTGGTGATCACCTCCATTCTGATGGTGCTGCAGTCTCGCCTGGAGAAGCATTTCGGCAAGGGCTTCGATGCGCGACCGGCCGGCGCGCGCGGCAAGCAGCCGCCGCTGCCGGGCAAAACCGAAGGCGAACCGAAAGACGATATCGCCAAGCAGAACGAGGCAACGTTCGCGGGCATGACCGCGTGAGGGGAGTGAGCAATGACTGAACCAACCACCAACGGTGTTGTTCCCGCAGTGAAGGCCACGCAGGTGCATAAGGCTTTCGGTAGCCTGCACGTGCTCAAGGGCGTCGATATGACGGTTATGCCCGGCTCGGTGACGGTGATTCTGGGACCTTCCGGTTCCGGAAAATCCACGTTCCTGCGTTTGATCAACCAGTTGGAAACGCTGACCGGCGGCGAAATCGACGTCGACGGCGAAATGATCGGCTACAAGTACGTCGACAAGGACGGCAAGCAGGTGCTGCAGACCCTGAACGACAAGGAAGTGGCCGAGCAGCGTTCCAAACTGGGCATGGTATTCCAGAGGTTCAACCTGTTCCCGCACATGACGGCGCTCGAAAATGTGATGGAAGCGCCAGTCCACGTCAAGCACATGGATAAAAAGGAAGCCCGCAAGCTTGCCATCGAAGAGCTGAATCGCGTGGGCATGGGCGATCGCCTCGATCACTATCCGGCACAGCTTTCCGGTGGCCAGCAGCAGCGCGTGGCCATCGCCCGTGCGCTTGCCATGAAGCCGGAAATCATGCTGTTCGACGAGCCGACTTCCGCACTCGATCCGGAATTGGTGGGCGAAGTGCTGAACGTCATGCTGTCTTTGGCGAAAGAAGGCATGACCATGGTGGTTGTCACCCACGAAATAGGCTTCGCGCGCGAAGTCGCCGATCAGATCGTATTCATGGACGGCGGTGTTGTTGTGGAACAGGGCGGTCCTGAAATCATCGACAATCCGCAGGAACCACGATTCAAGGACTTCCTGCAGCACGTGCTGTAAATCGCCGCAAGCATAATCGTAAGAATCAGACACCTCTTCGTCGTAAGGATTGCGATCAAGGGAATGGCTGAGAAAATCCCCATGTTGAAAACTGTCAGCATGGGGATTTTTGTGTTCATATATCAAAGGTTCAGCGCGATGAGACGGTTTCGTTTCGAAAATGACACCATTACCCGATAAGCTGAGGTGTTATGTGTGGAATCGTAGGATATGCAGGAAATGTGGAAACCGCGTGCGGCAAGCCGTTGGAAGTGTGCCTCCAAGGCCTCCAGCGTTTGGAATACCGTGGATATGATTCGGCCGGTGTGGCGCTGACCGCGCCCGGCATGGATCATGTGGAAGTGCGTAAGAAGGCGGGGCGTCTCGCCAATCTAATCGAAGACGTGGAACGCAATCCAATGCCGATGGCCACCGTGGGCATCGGCCACACCCGTTGGGCCACCAACGGCGTGCCGAATGACATCAACGCGCATCCGCATACTTCGCGTGACGGCAAGGTCGCCATCATTCATAATGGCATCATCGAAAACGCCTCTCAGCTGCGTCTTGATCTGCAGACGGAAGGTTACCGTTTCTCATCGGAAACCGATACGGAGGTCGCGGCGAAACTGCTAGGCAAAATCAGCGAGAAAATCGTTGAGGAAACCGGCAAGCCTGATCTGTTCAAGGCCGTGCGACGCTTGGCGCGCATGCTGGAAGGCGCGTTCACGATTCTCGCCACCGACTGCCGTCAGCCGGGTATCGTGGTCGGTGCTCGCCATGATTCGCCGCTGGTGGTTGGTCTTGGCGAAGGTGAGAATTTTCTCGGTTCCGATGTGGCCGCGTTCGTCGCCTACACGAAGCGTGCCATGGAAATCGACCAGGATCAGGCCGTGATGGTGTCCGCCGATAAGGTTGTGGTGTCTGATTTCATGGGCAACATCGTGGCCGATCCGAAGATCTATACCGTGGATTGGGATGCTTCCGCGGCCGAAAAGGGCGGTTGGGACTCCTTCATGGACAAGGAGATCCACGAAGGGCCGGCGGCGGTGCAGCGCACGCTGTTGGGACGTCTTGGCAAGGACGGCAATCTCAATCTTGACGAGGTTCGCATCGACGAGCATGATTTCAAGGCGATCGACAAGATTATCGTCATCGCCTGCGGTACCGCCGCCTACGCGGGCATGGTGGCCAAATACGCCATCGAGCATTGGGTGCGTATTCCGGTGGAAGTGGAGCTTGCCCACGAATTCCGTTATCGTGATCCGATTCTCACCCCGCGCACGTTGGTGGTGGCCATTTCGCAGTCCGGTGAAACCATGGACACGCTGATGGCATTGCGTCACGCGCGTGAGCAGGGTTCGAAGGTGCTGGCCATCTGCAACACGCAGGGCGCGTCCATTCCGCGTGAATCCGACGCGGTGCTGTACACGCACGCTGGTCCGGAAGTGGCGGTCGCCTCCACCAAGGCGTTCGTGGCGCAGATTACTGCCGCCTACGTGCTTGGCTTGTATTTGGCGCAGGTCAAGGGCGCGATGTTCCGCGACGAGATCGCGCAGGCGTTGGATTCCCTCAAAGACATGCCTCGCAAGATCCAGTGGGTTCTTGATACGCAGACCAAGACCGTGCATGATGCTGCCGCGCAGATGGTCGATGCGAAGTCCTTCCTGTTCCTGGGCCGTCATGTCGGCTACCCGGTCGCGATGGAAGGCGCGTTGAAATTGAAGGAAATCGCCTACACCTTCACCGAAGGTTTTGCGGCCGGCGAGCTCAAGCACGGTCCGATCGCATTGGTGGACGAAGGCGAACCGGTAGTGTTCATTGTGCCGCCGGCACGTGGCCGCAATGTGCTGCACGCCAAGGTTATTTCCGGTATCGAAGAGGTCAAGGCCCGTGGCGCGTACATTATCGCCGTGGCCGAAGAGAACGACCCCGATGTTGAACGCTATGCGGACGTGGTGTTCTGGCGTCCGGCCTGCCCGACGCTGATGAGCCCGCTGGTGGACGTGGTGCCGCTGCAGCTATTCGCCATGGACATGGCCAAGCTGAAGAATTATGACGTTGACAAGCCTCGTAATCTCGCCAAGTCCGTCACCGTGGAGTAATCGTTCATACGATGCGCCAACAGCGTCAGCAGAAGAGGCATCGTTACGTTCTTGAAGAACCTCGCATTCCGTTCGAATGTGAGGTTCTTTACGAGAACGATGCGATTATCGTGGTTGACAAACCGCATTTTCTCGCCACCACACCGCGCGGCATGTGGTATCGCGAAACCGCGTTGATTCGACTTCGGGAACAGTATGGCGAACCTGATATTGTTCCCGCGCACCGTTTGGACCGACTTACCGCAGGCATCGTCGTATTTGTGCGCAAACCGGAATTGCGCGGCGCTTACCAAATGCTGTTCCAGAATCGCAAAACCATCAAAACCTATGAATGTTTGGCGCCACTTGCCCCCGAACAGCATCCGCAATATGGAACAATCGTAAGAATCGACAGGCATCAACCCTTTCCGGCAATCCGAGCATCGCATATTTGCAAGGATCGCGGGCGACTTCAGGCGTACGAAATTCCGGAAACCATCAATGCGCAAACGTTGATTGAGCGGGGGAGCACGGTACGTTGCATCGACGGCAGGGCATATGTGAATTACGTGCTGCACCCGAAAACCGGCAAAACGCACCAGTTGCGTGTGCATATGAATTCGTTGGGATTGCCGATTTTGGGCGATGATTTCTACCCGAATATTGTGCAGCGTTCTTACGATGATTTCTCGCAGCCGTTGGAATTGGTGGCTCGTGAGTTACGTTTCGACGATCCGGTGACGGGAGAGCCTCGTACATTCGTTTCGAAAGTGCCGCTTGGCTGATTAACGGTCTGATCAGCAGGTATTGCTCGCTGAATCAAGATATATAAAAACTGTCCATCGCTGTACTGATATTTGCTCGCATCGCTATGGCGTGTTGAAGTTGCGCGTCCCTATAATCGGACATTTTACATTTCGTGTTATCGAGCGTGATTAGGATGTGCTCTTGTTGTGCTGGCTGGCAAAGGCAAGCCGGCTGGAAAGAACGAGAGAGAATATGAACCATATTTCAAAAGCGCTTCGTGGCGTTGCCGACAAATATAACGGCGTATCACTGATTATCCGCATTATCGTCGGTCTTATCGCGGGTACCGCACTGGCATTGGTTGTTCCGCATATGACGTGGATCGGCGAATTCGGCACCCTGTTCGTAAGCGCATTGAAGGCCGTCGCTCCGATTCTGGTGTTTGTGCTGGTGGCAAGCGCTTTGGCTCAAGGCAATTCCAAGCTTGACGGCCGTTTCGGCACGGTGCTTTTCCTGTATCTGTTCACCACGTTCCTGTCCGCCGTCGTGGCGGTGCTGACGTCTCGCATGTTCCCGCAGACCATATCGTTGGGCGATGCCGCTGACGCCGATGTGGTGCCGCAGGGCTTGAGCGAGGTTGTGCAGACGTTGTTGACCAATATCGTGGCCAATCCGATTCAGGCCATGATCGACGGCAACTACATCTGCATTCTGATGTGGGCTTGCCTGTTCGGTCTTGCCATGAAGGGTATTGCCAATGAAAGCTCCAAGGCGTTCCTTGCCAATGTGGCCGATGGTGTGTCTCAGGTGATTCGTTGGGTCATCAATCTCGCCCCGTTCGGCATTATGGGCTTGGTGTTCACCAGCGTTTCCGAAAACGGCTTGGCGGCCTTCACCGAGTACGGTAGCCTCCTGCTCCTGCTCGTCGGTACCATGCTGCTGATGGTGCTCGTGTTCGGCCCGCTGGTCATTTTCCTGTACCTGCATCGCAACCCGTATCCGCTGGTGTACCGCTGCTTCAAGGAATCCGGCCTGACCGCATTCTTCACGCGTTCTTCTGCTGCGAACATTCCGGTCAACATGCAGCTGTGCGAGAAGCTTGGTCTTGATAAAGACATGTATTCCGTGTCCATTCCGTTGGGCGCAACCATCAACATGAACGGTGCCGCCATCACCATCACCATCATGGCCATGGCCGCCGCCAATACGATGGGCATTCAGATTTCGTTGCCGGCCGCCATTCTTCTGTCTGTGGTGTCGGCGCTCGGCGCATGCGGCGCTTCCGGTGTGGCCGGTGGCTCGCTGCTGCTTATTCCAATGGCCTGCTCGCTGTTCGGCATCAGCAATGACATCGCCATGCAGGTGGTGGGCGTTGGCTTCATCATCGGCGTCATCCAGGATTCCGTGGAGACCTGTCTGAATTCCGCTTCCGACGTGGAGTTTGCGGCGACCGCCGAATATCATGCCTGGCTCAAGCAGGGCCGTCAGCTTCCTGCGTTCATGTATTCCAAGAAGGAACGTCAGCAGCTCGGCATCGAAGCCTGATCTCATTCAGTTTCAGTTTCCGGCTTCTGTATACGAAAAGACGTCTTTTCGATTGTGTTTTGCAACACATCTGAAAGACGTCTTTTTGTTTATGTTGTTTGATTTCTGGGATTTGGACTTGCGGTAATTGTCGTCAAAAGATAAATTTGTTAGGGAAGCTAACAAAAAACAAAGGAGTGGATATGACTCAACGTAGAGCCTATCGTTGGCCGCAGCCGTTGGCTGGACAGCAGGAACGCATCTGGTACGGAGGTGACTACAACCCGGACCAGTGGCCCGAGGAAGTGTGGGACGATGACGTCCGTCTGATGAAGAAGGCGGGTGTGAACCTCGTGTCCGTCGGCATCTTCTCTTGGGCGAAGATCGAGACGAGCGAAGGCGTGTACGATTTCGACTGGCTCGACCGCATCATCGACAAGCTGGGCGAGGCCGGTATCGCAGTGGACTTGGCGTCCGCCACCGCGTCGCCGCCGATGTGGCTCACCCAGGCGCATTCCGAGGTGCTGTGGAAAGACTACCGCGGCGACGTGTGCCAGCCGGGCGCCCGCCAGCATTGGAGGCCGACTAGTCCGGTGTTCCGCGAGTACGCGCTGAAGCTGTGCCGTGCGATGGCCGAGCATTACAAGGGCAATCCGTACGTGGTCGCGTGGCATGTGAGCAACGAGTACGGCTGCCACAACCGTTTCGACTATTCCGAGGACGCCGAATATGCGTTCCAGCAGTGGTGCGAGGAACGCTACGGCACCATCGACGCGGTGAACGACGCGTGGGGCACGGCGTTCTGGGCACAGCGCATGAACGACTTCAGTGAGATCGTGCCTCCGCGCTTCATCGGCGACGGCAACTTCATGAACCCGGGCAAGCTGCTCGACTTCAAGCGGTTCAGCTCGGACGCGTTGAAGGCGTTCTACATCGCCGAGCGCGACACGCTTGCCGAGATCACGCCGGATCTGCCCCTGACCACGAACTTCATGGTGTCCGCGTCCGGTTCGGTGTTGGACTACGACGATTGGGGCGACGAGGTCGATTTCGTGTCGAACGACCATTACTTCATTCCGGGCGAGGCCCACTTGGACGAGCTCGCGTTCTCCGCGAGCCTGGTCGACGGCATCGCACGCAAGGATCCGTGGTTCCTGATGGAGCATTCCACCAGCGCGGTCAACTGGCGTGAGATCAACTACCGCAAGGAGCCCGGCCAGCTGGTGCGCGACTCTTTGGCTCATGTGGCCATGGGTGCGGACGCGGTGTGCTACTTCCAGTGGAGGCAGTCCAAGGCAGGCGCGGAGAAGTTCCATTCCGCGATGGTGCCCCACGCGGGCGAGGATTCCGCCGTGTTCCGCGACGTGTGCGAGCTGGGCGCCGATCTGAACAAACTGTCCGACGAGGGCATTCTGGGATCGAGGCTCGCGAAGTCCCGTGTGGCCGTGGTATTCGAATAC
>ERZ506764.1814-NODE-1814-length-10874-cov-9.630095_pt1 | contig 10874 bp, 10 predicted proteins | sample MGYA00513041_ERZ506764 | MGnify/ENA metagenome assembly ERZ506764
CCGGGGCCAGCAGCAGCGGGCAGTGGGCAAACCCCGGTGCCTGCAGGCCCAGCAGACGGTACAGGTACAGCTGCCGTGCCGTGGAGGACAGCAGGTCTGACCCGCGCACCACTTCGGTGACCCCCATGCGGGCATCGTCCACCACCACGGCCAGCTGATAGGCGAACACGCCGTCTGCCCGGCGCAGGTAGAAATCGCCGCAGTCCCGCAACAGGTTCTCGGTGTGCGGGCCCATGCAGCCGTCCACGAATGTGATCTCTTCATCCGGCACCATCAGGCGGTAGGCCGGAGCTTTCTTTTTGCGTTTTTCTGCAATTTCGGCGGCGGTCAGGCCCCGGCAGGTGCCGGGGTAAATGACATTGCCATCCGAGGTATGGGGCGCACTGGCCGCATGCAGCTGGGCGCGGGAGCAAAAGCACGGGTACACCAGACCCCTGTCCTCCAGCTTCCGGAAGCTGGAAGCGTAGATCTCCGCGCACTCGCTCTGGTAATAGGGGCCGTTCGGCCCGCCGGTGCTGCCGCCCTCGTCCCAGACAAGGCCCAGCCAGTCGAGGTCCTGCTCCAGCAGGTCGGCGTAGACTCGCGGGCAGCGCTCGGCGTCCAGATCCTCAATGCGCAGCACGATGCGTCCACCCCGGCTTCTGGCACTGAGCCACGCCAGCAGGCTGCAGGCCAGATTGCCCAGATGCAGCCGACCGCTGGGGCTGGGGGCAAAGCGGCCGGTTGGCGGTACAGGCTCTGTTTTCTGCGTAAAAACTGCTTGTTCTTGCATGTGTATCCTTTCAGCCGCCGGACGATTTAAAATTGCCGACGCGTTCGCTTTGGCAATATCAGCGGAAATATTATTTTATATATTCGCGTTTGTCGCGCTCTGCGGAGCGCTCCAAACGCATTTTCACGGGAAGGGTCGTAACGGTAAACGGCATATGCTGACGCTGGCTCCCTGCGGGAGCATTCGCGACAGCATGAAAACATGCTGTTGCCCTTACGTTTCGTCGCGCAGCGACTTAAAACCGGCGGAACACAAAAAATCCTCTAGCGCAGCGGCTTGGATTTTTTGTATGGAGCCCAACAGCTTTGGGGTTACTAGGGGCGAGCAGCCCCTAGTTCGTGCCTCCCGCGCCTCGAAAGTAGCGGGTGCTTTTCTGGTTCTCTTTTGGCACGCAAAAGAGAACGTACCCGGCGGTAATGCTTTTTACAAAAGGCATGAAACTTGATCCACGCGAATACGCTCTGCACAGGAAGCCGCTTTTTCCCTATTATAGTTGCCCGTCCGCCAAAGGTCAACAGACCACCCTGTCCAGCCGCTGCTCCACCGCCTGCCGGACCTGCGGCGCACGGATGCCGAAAACGATCTGCACATTGCAGCCGTTTTGCACCACCCCGCTGCAGGGCAGCTCCCTCAGCGCCTGCTCCCGGACAAAGGCCGCATCCTGCACCGTGACCCGCAGGCGGGTAAAGCAGTTATCCACCGTGCAGATGTTCTCCCGCCCGCCGAGGGCTGCGATGAGCTTTTCCACCCCGGCATCGTCCAGCGGTGCCGCTTCCGGCCGGACAGGCTCCTCCGGGCGTCGGCCCGGCGTGGGCAGGTCCAGCGCTTTGATGAGCGCCGTGAAGACTACAAAGTACACCGCGATCTGGGCAAGGCCCAGCAGGTAGAGTACCGGATAATGGGTGCGGGCCACACCGGCAGAGAGGTTCATTGCCAGCGAACCCAGGAGGTTGGAGGTAAAGGCGGTCACATGGCACAGGTGCAGCAGCACGATGAACGCGCCGGAAATGGCCGCGTGGGCCAGCCACAGCACCGGTGCCGAAAAGCAGAACAGAAAATCCATCGGCTCGGTGATCGAGGCCAGCGATGCCGTGAAGGCCAGCGGCAGCAGCTGAGCCGCCGTTTTGCGGCGGCTGCCGCGCCGGGCACAGAAGATGAATGCCGCCGCAATGCCAAAGTAACCAAACGTCTTGGTAAAGCCGGTGTACATCCACACGATGCCATCGGAGAAGGGCAAACCCAGATTGTACTCGGTCATCATGACCACATAGGCACCGGTATAGGTGACGCTGCCCACCGTGAGCTGACCGCCCAGCTGCGAGAACTGGAAGGGCATATACACCAGATGGTGCAGGCCTGTGGGGATGAGCAGCCGTTCCAGAAAGCCGTACAGGAACAGACCGATATTGCCGGACGCCGCAAGGAAGCCGGTAAGGGCAGCAATGGCCTTTTGCACCGGAGGCCAGACGAAGCAGGCCCCAAAGCCCAGCACCGCCGCCAGCGCTGCCATGCAGGTAAAGGACCACCGCTCCCCGGAAAACACGCCGCCCAGGATCCCCCTGTGGGCTTTTTTACAGGTGTGGTCATACACATAGGCCGTCAGCAGGCCCAGCAGCACGCCGCCGAACACGCCGGTATCCACGGTCTGGATGCCCAGCACGCTGGTCTGGCCTGCACCGTACAGGCCGGTCAGGCCGTCCGGCTGCGCCAGCAGGCCCAGCTCGGCAAGGGTGACATTGCCGGCAGTGAGATAGATGAAGTAGCTCATCAGCGCAATGAACGCCGCCTGATGCTTTTCCTGCTTTGCCAGCGACGCCGCAAGCCCGGTGCAGAACAGCACACTGAGGTTGGAGATGACCGCCGACAGGCATTTGTAAAGGATCCTGCCCATCAGCCGCACCGGCCCCCACTGCAGCAGCGGCAGCGCCCCGGACAGCGCGGTGCTGGTGAGCAGGGCTCCTTCCGCCAGCAGCAGGCCCGCCGCCGAAAGATAGGTCAGCGGGGCCAGCATCGCGCGGGAAAACCGCTCCAGTGCGGCCGTGATCCGGTGTTTCATGGCGTTTCCTTCCTTTCCGGCCGCCGGTGCGGCAAAGTCCTATCTGTAGTCAACCGATTTTTGCGGAAAATGTCAAGAATGCAAAGCTCCTAAAAATGCCGCCGTTCTTTGTGCAGGGTGCCGATTCCCCCACTTGAAATTCGTTCTGCCCCGTCCGATTGACAACCGCTGCCGCAGAACGTATACTTAGGGTGTATCGTTTTGAGGTGCTGCGGCCCCTGCGCCAAGGCACTGCTCATGGAGGACACTGCTATGAAATCAAGATATACCCGCATCCTCTCTGTTCTGCTGTGCGCCGCACTGGCCTGCAGCATTCTGGTCGGCTGCAGCACTGCTGCCAGCAGCTCCGAAGCGCCCAGCTCTGCCAGCAGCTCCCAGAGCGTCCCCGCTTCCAGCGAAGTGCTGCCCGATTCCACCACCCGGGCCGACACCTCTGGGCTGAACCCCGGTGATTTTGACGAGAACTCCATCTTCTCCATCACCGGAACCTCTGCCGCCTTTGAGCCCTGCCTCGGCTGGGGCCCGGGCGTATCCGGCTGCTCGCTGAAATCGGTGATTGCAGCGGCATCCCTGCTGCAGTGGGCGGAAGACGCCCGTCTTGCCTCCCGCACGCCGGATGCTGTGCAGGAAGCCTTCTACAACTGGTACGACACCCTGGACGCCGACGAGCAGGAGAGCTTTGCCGAGGCCTGGACGATGATCGAGCCGGACGCGCTGAGCCTGCTGAGCGACAAGGAGAGCATGACCGGCCGCATCGAGGACGCCGGCCTTGACCCGGACGCTTTGCCCGGCTGCACCCTGAAGAACTGGCAGGCCCTGCAGACCGTGCTGGACGACTGCGTGCCCGCAGTGGGCCAGTGAACCCAACATAAAAAGAAGCTGACCGGACTGGTCAGCTTCTTTTTGTTTTTGCGAAAAGGCCGGGGCCGCCTGCGGCATCAGACCTTCTTCAGCACATACTGGCGGGTGCCCATGCCGATCTTTTCGGCCTGATCCAGCGTGGCCTTCCACTCGATGTTGGGGTTGGAATCCTTGAAGTTGTCATGGTGGCAGTTCCAGCCGGGCTTTGCAAGGTTCTGGCCCAGCTGGCTGTTCGGCAGCGGCTGTGCATTCAGGCAGGCGTCCGCGCAGGCCTGATCCAGCGCCACCGGGTCAAAGGACGCAAAGATGCCGATATCCGGCAGGATGGGAGCATCGTTCTCGCAGTGGCAGTCGCAGTTGGGGCTGATGTCCTGCACCAGAGAAATATGGAAGCAGGGACGGCCGGCGCACACGGCAGCCGCATACTCGGCCATCTTGCGGTCCAGCATCTCATTGGCGCTGTCGCACTGGGAATAGATGGCGTCAAAGTTGCAGGCACCGATGCAGCGGCCGCAGCCCTTGCACTTGGTCTGGTCAATGACAGCCTTGTTGTTGGCATCGTAGGTGATGGCGTCGGAGCCGCACTCCTTGGCGCAGCGGTGGCAGCCGCGGCACAGGCTCTGCTGCACCTCCGGGTGTCCGGCGGCGTGCTGTATCATCTTGCCCGCGCGGGAGCCGCAGCCCATGCCGATGTTCTTGAGAGTACCGCCGAAGCCGGTGGATTCGTGGCCCTTGAAATGGGTCAGGCTGATAAAGATGTCCGCGTCCATGATGGCGCGGCCGATCTTTGCCGTCTTGCAGTATTCGCCGTTCGGCACCGGCACCTCTGCCTCATCGGTGCCGCGCAGGCCGTCCGCAATGATGACCTGACAGCCGGTGGTCATGGGCCAGAAGCCGTTCAGCTGGGCACAGGTGAGGTGCTCCAGTGCGTTCTTGCGGCTGCCCGGGTACAGGGTGTTGCAGTCGGTCAGGAACGGCAGACCACCCTGCTCCTTGCACAGGTCAGCCACAACCTTGGCGTAGTTGGGGCGCAGGAATGCCAGATTGCCCAGCTCACCAAAATGCATCTTGATGGCAACGAACTTTCCGTCCATATCAATGTCCTTGATACCGGCGGCAATGCACACGCGGCGCAGCTTGTCCAGCAGGCTGGTGCCCACAGGACAGCGGAAATCTGTATAATAGACCTTGGATGCTTCCATAGCAGTTTCCTCCATTTTGCTTTGTACGGCACGCTGCCGCATACTCTCTCTTTTACCAGTATAACACAAAGTTTTTCAAAGAAAAAGAGCGGGATAAAGGCGGCGGGCACCCCTCTGTGTCCCACGATCAAAATGGCCTCCGCTGATCGCTCTGGCCATATTTAGCGGAACTATTATTTCATAAGGAATGAAAGCCGGAAATCTGCGGATTTCCGGCTTTCTTTTTTCACGGGAAAGAGTCGTAGCGGGCAGCGGCATCTTGCAAAAGGCATCAAGCCCGCCCCGCACGAATGCGCTCTGTGCGGGAAGCATTCCAAATCAGAAGATTGCCGTCACAGCCGCCACTGCCAGCACGATGATGCCCAGCACGATGCGATAGACACCAAAGAACTTGAAATCGTGGCGCTTCACATAGTCCATCAGGAAGCGGATGGCGGCAAGGCTGACGCCAAAGGCCACCACACAGCCCACTGCCAGCACGGCCACCTCGGTGCCGGTCATCACGGAGCCGCTGACGGCGAACTTGACCACCTTGAGCAGGGATGCGCCCGCCATGACCGGGATGGCCAGATAGAAGGTGAACTCTGCCACGCAGGCGCGGGACAGGCCCAGCAGCAGGCCGCCCACGATGGTGGCACCGGAGCGGGAGGTGCCCGGGATGATGGCCAGACACTGCCACAGGCCGATGATGAGGGCATCGCGGTAGGTGATCTGTTCCAGCTTTGTCACATGGGGCGTGATGCGGCGGTTTTCCACAACGAAGAACAGGATGCCGTACAGGATCAGCATGGCCGCAACGGTGATGTAATTGTAAAAGTGATCTTCCATCCAGTTGTCCAGCGGGCTGATGACAAGCACCGGCAGGGTGGCGGCCACCACCTTGAACCACAGGCTCCAGACGCTGGGCTTGGAAATGACGCGGCCCCGCTTCATGCCAAAGGGCCACAGCTTGCCCCAGAACAGCACCACCACCGCCATGATGGCACCCAGCTGGATGACCACCCGGAACATGGACATGAACTCTTCACTTGCATTGAATTTGATGACCTGCTCCAGCAGGATCATATGACCGGTGGACGAGATGGGGAGCCATTCGGTAATGCCCTCCACAATGCCCATCAGGATCGCTTTGATGATCTCAAAAAACGTAAAAACCCCTCCTTGTGCCAAAGCACAGCGCTTATTTTGTACCAGTATACCATACTATGCCTATCTGCGCACGCCGAATGCGAAAATTTTACCGGAAGGCCCTCTGCCGCTCTGCGGGCTGTAACTGCGCCCCAAAATGTGATATACTGATACAAAGACCCTTTGTCTCCGGTTTTATCCGCAGAACCGAGCAGAAAGTAAACACTGCTCGTATTTTTATTCGGTTATTTTACAATGAGGTGAACTGCATGAACATTCTGGTGATCGGCTGCGATCAGGTGGGCGCTTCTCTGGTCCGTGATCTGGAGCACATCGGACACGATATCTCCCTGATCGAAAAAGACCCCGAGCAGCTCAAGCGGCTGGATGCTTTCGACGACTACCGCTTCCGCGGCACGGCACTGGTGGGCGACCCCACCGACCCGGATACCCTGCGGCAGGGCGGCATCGACAACTGCGACGCCGTGGCCGCTGTGAGCGAGGACGACTCGGTGAACCTGATGGCGGCACAGATCGCAAAAAGCATCTTCCGCCGGGAAAAGGTCATCTGCCGCGTGTCCGACCCGCATCTGCAGGTGCTGTACCACAAGGCCTACGAGATCGACACCATCTGCCCCACCGTGCTCACCGAGCAATCGGTGTTCCGCGCACTGGCAAAGTAAAAGCGAGGGAAGCATATGAAAGTTTGTATTGCAGGCGGCGGCAAGGTGGGCATGTATCTGGCCCAGAGCCTGCTGGCCCACCACCACAAAGTGACCATCATCGAGCCGCAGGAGATGCTCTGCCGCACGCTGGCGGATTCGCTGGATATCCCGGTGATCTGCGGTGATGCCATCAGCTTTGACACCATGCGCACGGCCGACGTGGCCAGCTGCGACGCCTTTGTGGCCGTGACCGGTGCGGACGAGAACAACCTTGTTGCCTGCCAGATCGCAAAGCGGGAATTTGGCGTGAACCGCACCGTGGCCCGGGCCTCCAACCCCAAGAACCGGGAGCTGCTGCACACGCTGGGCGTGGATACCGTGGTGTGCGGCACCGACAACCTGAGCCATATCCTCGAGCGCGAGATCGAGACGGATACCATCCGTCAGCTGCTGTCGCTGGGCGGCGGCACGGCCAGCCTGAACGAGATCCTGCTGCCGGAGAACTTCCAGTTTGCAGGGCAGGCGGTCAAGGACATCCCCATGCCGGGCGACGTCATTCTGGTGTGCATCACCCGCGATGCGGAGTTCATCATCCCCCACGGCAACACCACCCTGCTGCCATGGGATCGCATCCTCTGCCTGACCCAGGATGACACCCTGCACCTGCTGATGGACGCATGGGGCCTTTCCGGCAAATGACCGAGGGGGATCTGCTGCGCACCGCGCTGATCATCCCGCCTAGGGGCCGGGCCGTTGTGTGCAGCTGGGCCAGTGTGCCCGGTGTGTTCTGTGCGCCCTTCGTGTTCTGGCAGAGCCGCTTTGCCGGATGTATTTTCTGCGCCTTGTGGGCGGGCCTGGTCTTCGCTGTGTGGGCACGGGCCTGCAGCTTTGCAGCACTGCTCACGGCACAGGATCTGGCTGTGCAGGCAGGCATCGCCTTTGCCGTCACGCGGCAGCTGCCCCGCCGGGCCGTGACCGGCGTGTGGGCCCTGCGCACGCCGCTTCTGTGGCTGGCAGGGTGCAGCGTGCTGGTGGTGCGGGGCCCGGGCGTACAGCTGTTTCTGCCGGGCGTGAACGCCCTGCAGGCGCAGGCCCTTGCCGCTGTGCTGATGGAGGACACGCCATGACCGAACGCGGCTTTCACCCGTTTGCGGTGCTGCACTTTCTGCGCAAGACCATCCTGCTCTATCTGCTGCCGCTTTTGCAGGTGCTGTTTGCCCGCAACTGGGCGGCGCTGCGCACGGCTCTGGTGCAGGGCGCGGCGCTGCTGGCGGTGATCGCTGCCGTGAGTGCTGCCGTGCTCCATACAAGCCGCTGGCAGATGGATGAGCACGGGACCCTGCGGGTGTGCTGGCGGCTGGGCGTGCGGCTGGATCGCTGCCTGAAGGCCGGGCAGCTGGCGGCGGTCACGCTGGAGCGGCCCCTGCTCTACCGGCTGGCCGGTGCAAGCCGGGTGGTGCTGTACCCTGCCGGGCAAAAGCGCACCCTGACCCTGCTTCTGAACGCACAGGACGCACAGCTTCTGGCCGACTGCATGATGCCGCGCCGGGACGCCGTGGCCCACACCCCGCGCGGCGGCGAAAAGCTGGCCTTTGCGGTGCTGGGTGCCAACGGCCTTTCCACCCTTGCCCTTCTGGCGCTGGCCATCAGGCAGAGCAGGCCCTATGTGCCGGACGCACAGACGGCCGCCTTTGCCCACCTGAACCAGCTGGCAGCGTGGGCGGCACGCTGGCTGCCCATGGGCACGGCATGGCTGCTGGTGCTGGGCGGCGTGCTGTTCTGCGCAAGCCTTGCGCGCAGCGCGGCCCATGCAGCCCACTACACCGTGTGGCGCACCGAGAGCCATCTTGGCAGCCGGGGCGGCTTTGTGCACCGGTACGAGATGCGCCTTGCGCTGGAGCACCTGAGCTATGCAGACCTGCGCCGCTCGCCTGCCACCCGGGCGCTGGGCTGCTGCCCGGTGTTCGTCACGGCAGGCAGCTGCCGGCCTGAGATCCCGCTTCTGGTCTGGCGGGAGGGCAGTCTCTTTCTGCAGGAGCTGCTGCCCGGTTTCGCCCTGCCGCCCAAAGCGCCGGTGGACACAGCAGGCCGCAGCATCCCGGCGTTTTTTCTGCCTGCCGGCATCCCCTGCGGGCTGTGTCTGCTGCTGACGGCGGTATCCCGCTACACCCTGCCCGCCCTCACGGTACCGCTGCTGGTGGTCACCGCCGTGTTTGCGGCCCTGCTTGCAGGTGCGGCTGTCGGCTACTGCAGGGAAGGCATCTGGCTGCAGGACGGGCATCTGACCCTGCGCCGACAGCGCGGCTTTCACCTGCACGAGATCTGCGTGCTGTGCCCTGCACCGGCCCTGACGGCTCTGCGCTCCCCCTGGGCAGCGACGGTGGGGCGCACCGATCTTACCCTCACCTTTCCGGGCGGGGTGAAGTGCAAGGTGCGCAGCGTAAAGTGCAGCGAACTTCCATTTTTGCTTTTCTGAAACTGTAAGGAGTCTTTTTCTGTGATAAAAACTGTATTATTCGATCTGGACGGCACCCTTCTGAACACCATCGACGACCTTGCCGATGCGGGAAACTGGGTATGTGAACAGCACGGCTGGCCCACCTTTACGGTGGAGCAGTTCAAGCACATGGTGGGCAACGGCATCCCGAAGCTGGTGGAGCGCTTCTCGCCGGAGAACGCCCGCACGCCGGAGCAGCTGGCGGCCACGCTGGCCGAGTTCACCGCCCGGTACGACGCCCACAAGGAGGACAAGACGGCCCCCTATCCCGGCATCCCGGAGCTGCTGGACGAGCTGCGGGCAAAGGGTGTTCAGTGCGCAGTGTTCTCCAACAAGGCCGACCCTCTGTGCGGCAAGATCATTGCCCACTATTTCGGCACCGGCCGCTTTGATGCCGTGCGCGGCAGCAGGCCCGGCGTGCCCACCAAGCCGGACCCCGCCGGGCTCTATGCGCTGATGGACGAGATCGGTGCGGACCGCTCTGCCACCCTGTTCGTGGGCGACAGCGATGTGGACATCCTCACCGGACACAATGCCGGACTGCCCGCCATGGGCGCGCTGTGGGGCTTCCGGGGCCGTGCAGAACTGACCGCTGCCGGTGCGGATGCACTGGCGGCAGTGCCGGAGGATATTTTTACCTATATCCAGAAGGGTTGACGATTTAAAATTGTCTCCGCTTCGCTCTAACAATATCAGCGGAAAAATCATTTTTGATATTGCAAATCCGGAATGACTGCGGTCATTCCGGATTTGCTTTTTTACGGGAAGGGGTCGTGACGGGAAGCGGCATCTGCTGCTGTCGGCCTGCGGCCGTCGCGCAGCGACTTCTGATTGGCGGAACCCCAAAAAGCGGTTAAGAGATCTTCACGCCGAACAGGCGGGAATCTCCAGCTTTTTGGGGTGGAGCCTGCTGCTTTGGGATTATCAGCCTCCCCCACTCGAATACGCTCTGCACAGGAAACAATGCGCAAAAAGGCGAGCCGCCCAAGGCACGCGCGGATGCTGGGAGCCGCAACCCGAGGCACTAAAAAAGAGCCCACTGGGCTCTTTTTTGCCGCCTGCGGGCGGCCGTGTTCCTTCGATTCCTCGTACGGGTTGCATGAAACAGCAACCACATTAGACATTCCTGGCCGTTGGGACCCGCGGGCTAACCAAAGCCCCACCGGGGCTTTGGTTGCGGTGCTGCGCATCGCCGCCCTGTCTCGGGTTGTGGTTCCCAGCGTATGCTTCACGCCTTGGAGCGGCGTTCGCATCCCGCTGACCACGGCCCCAGCTTCGCTTCCCTGTTTCCGCCGCTGGCGGCGGTCAGCTCAGCTGCAATTCCCGTACGGGTCAAATTAAAAACGCCCTTGCGCAATGCGCAAAGACAGCACCCACGGTAGACATTCCTACAGGATGGGACCCGAACACTAAAAAAGAGCCCACTGGGCTCTTTTTTGTCGCCTGCGGGCGGCCGTGTTCCTTCGATTCCTCGTACGGGTTGCATGAAACAGCAACCACATTAGACATTCCTGGCCGTTGGGACCCGCGGGCTAACCAAAGCCCCACCGGGGCTTTGGTTGCGGTGCTGCGCACCGCCGCCCTGTTCGATTCCCGTACGGGTCAAATTAAAAATCCCCCGAGCGAATGCTCGAGGGATTTTTATGACCCGTACGGGAATCGAACCCATGTTACAGCCGTGAAAGGGCCGTGT
>ERZ506764.1830-NODE-1830-length-10728-cov-12.638340_pt1 | contig 10728 bp, 5 predicted proteins | sample MGYA00513041_ERZ506764 | MGnify/ENA metagenome assembly ERZ506764
GGATTGTTTTCGTATTTGGTAAAGGTACGTCCGTTGTCGGTGCTGTAAGCAATACTTTGCACCTGACGGTCGCCGTTTTGTGTATAGATGGCGACGATGGCGCCTGCACCAAAGCCGGCGGTATTATGATGATCTATCACGGCGGAGCCACTGAAGATAGTGCCGAATGCATCCGGGGCGATTGCCACGGGGCGATGTTCCCAGTTTACGAGGTCTTTGCTGATGGCATGTCCCCAGTTCATATTTCCCCATTTGGAGCCGTAAGGGTTATATTGGTAGAAAAGGTGGTATTCGCCGTCTTTGTATACCATTCCGTTCGGGTCGTTCATCCATCCGTAGAGGGGAGAAAAGTGATAGGTGGGACGGAACTTTTCACGATTGCTTGTGTCGAACGTGTCGGACAATTTCATTTCCTTGCAGCAAGCAGTGTTGTCCGGCGAAAGGTTGACACGCACCGGGTCGTTGGAGTTCATTTTAAATTTGAAAGAGATTAGTTTGCCGGAATAGTCGGAAAGGTCTACCGGAACAAAGTAATCGACTTTATGGATGGCCAGACGGACATCGAAGTTCTTTACCTCTTTATTATTAACAATCATGCTGATACGCACATCGGGCGATGCATCTTCTACGGGCAACAACAGATACTTCTGGTTAGTGTTGACACGTACGAGGCAATGTCCTTCTCCTAAATCTTTAATTAATAGAGGAGAGTTGTCCGCACGGGCGGATAGAGAGATATTCATCACAATCATACAAAATAAAACCGCGAAGGTTTGAATTTGTTTGGAAGAGAGTCTTAAATTCATGCTTTATGGTATTAAGGTTGTTACAGTGCAAAGATAGGCGCTCCGGGATGAAACGCCTATCACTTTTGTTTCAAACACTGTAAAAGATGTTACTTTTCTATTAATAGGTGCTCACTTGAACATCTGATACAGTGATTTCGCCTTTATAACAGCAGAGTGACCACGGATTCTTCTGCATTTGATAGATGCGGTTCGTGAAAGATAACTGGTCATTGATGTAGGTCACACAAACCGACTGGTCACTGTAAATCGTCACACGGTATTCATTATCCGACGGGATATTGAATTTGTTATCAAACAAGTATTTGGCATTGTCACCGTCTTTCTCGAAATTGGCTTTACCCTCGTCAGCGTTGACGTGGATGCTATACCATGATTTGGAGTCCGTTCCACGAACGAAAGAGATTCCAAAACGATCTGCATTCGAGGATGCTTTTACGGTAAAGGAAATCTTGTTGTGCACTTTCAACCGGTTGAAGATGACGGAAGCTCCTTCGGCCAACGTATAGGTTTTACCGCTTTCTGTTACGTTTCCGTCTTTAGCCATCACTTTTACTTCTTGTGCAGAAGTGTATTTACGGTCGATTGCATCGGGAACTCCAAGGGTCAACGTACCGTCTTCGTGCTGAATCAGACGTTGTGCCACCAAGTTGCCAGCCCATTCGGGTTCTACATCTCCTACGTTTCCATTATCATTGCCGGCACGGGTAGGACACCAGCCCCAGATGTAACGGTTGGTTCCATCGGAAGCAGTCTTGCCTGCATAGAATGCACGGCTGTCCAGCATACCTTCCCGATTGTCCGGCCATATTCCGGCATCATTGGCGGTGGTTGCTTTCAGTTCTTCAAGTGTTCTGCCTTTGAAGTATTGTACCTTGCGCATGAAGGAAGCTTGTTCCGAATAGACCAGATACCACCAGTCTCCCATCTTGAATACGTCCGGACATTCATAGAAACGGTCCCACATCATGGTCATAAATGTGCCGGCAGACGCCCACTCTTTCAGGTTAGTAGAGGTGAATTCGGCAATGTGTCCTTTTCCGCTTTTACGGGTGGCAATCAGCATGTGATAAACGCCGTCTTCGGTCTGGAACAGGAACGGATCGCGAAAGTCATTCTTGTCATAGCCGTACGTATCTCCTTTCAGATAGAAAGTGCGATTCTTGGTCCATGTTTTAAAGTCGGGAGAGGTAGCTACCATGACTACCTGTGCATTCTGGTCGGAAGAAGGTTTGAATTTATTGCCGGTGTAGAAGGTGTAGTAGAGTTTATCAACCGGATTATAGATGGTACCTCCTGTACCGATGGCAGCATCCTGTTCGTCACGACCTCCACAGGGAATCAGTTCGCCGAGAGATTCATAAGTAGCACCGTCTTTGGTGGCCACCCCGAAAATGGGGTGGTAAGTAGCTTCGGGGTTCGGACGGTAGTCTTGCAGGTACATCACTTTAAAGTCTTTGGCAACCGGATCATAGAATGGCATCGGGTCACCGACAAAGCCTACCTGCGGTTTATAGTACATCGAGAAGCCATGCTCGTCGGCCGATTGGAAGTAAGTGGCTGTACCGTCCCAGTCCCTTTGAGTCAATACGGGATCCATCTCATCACTGCAAGCGCTCATTGAGGCCAACAGCGTGGTGATTGCTATATGTAAGATCATATTTTTCATAATTATTGCTTATTCTTTTATTTACATAAGTAGTTGATTGCATTCAAAGTCATTTGCTCTACGTTGTAGTGGTAGTAGTCGGCAGAAGCGTCTACGCCTTTACCGTACCAGTCGTAACAACCGGAGCCGATACAGATCGTGCGTCCGCTGTTGGCGCGCGGCTCGAATTCGGCAATGACTACCGCACCGTCACCTCCACGTGCCAGGTCAATTCCTCCAGTCAGGTTACGCCATTCGTTCAAGTCGGCATAACCTCCCCAGTCTGTTCCGATATGCCATTGCGCTGTACTATTGGTTATCGCATAGCCGGCATCACAAGTATATACTGTCGATTTGTCGCCATCTTTCCATCTTAAATCCTGGAACAACGGATGCGATTCGCTACCGGTAATCGGAAAGCTCCACGGAGAAGACGTAATTTCGGGTGAGTCTTCGTTTCCTCCCCAACTGTTGTTGGGTACACGCTCGTCTTTTGCAATGCTAAGGTCCTTAATATAGAAAGTTGCATAGCGGGTCAGCAACAGGTTGCCACCGTTTTGATAGTAGACTTTAAATTTCTCTACGGCAGCTTTCGCATCATCCGGCAAAGGAGGATTATCGCCATTGTCTGCATGGAAATGCCACCAGATTGCAGTATATTTACCTAAATCTACTTTTCCGTCTACTACATCTTTGAATGAGACGTATTCGGACATGGATATATTATCCATCATCCACTGGGCAGCGGCTTTTTCTTCAGGACTTGTCAGTTGACTCACAGAAGAAGCTGTGCCAATAAAGGCAGTCGGAATTACATTTCCTTGAGTAACTGTTACTACATAAGAAGTCACTGCCGAACGGTAAGTTGCTGTATAAGTGACAGGGTTGGTAAAGTCCTGAATGCTGCCGGATGCCGGAGTCACAGTGACTCCATCCGATCCAGTGAATGTACCTTTCAACTGGGTAATATCCACTGTCAGCGGAACAACTACAGAGATTGTTTTTGATAGCTGGTCTACTTTTCCGACATAAGTATCATTCAACTTAAAGGTCAGTATCTTTGCTTCGTCTCTCTTCACGGTAATCGTATAGTTCATCTGTACGTCGCCATTCTTCACGGTCAAAGATACGGGAAGAGAAAAGTCGATTGTTTCACCGACAGCGATGCTCGCCGTAGCACCTTCGGAAAGATTGATTTCACTGACGGCCATCCGGGTAACGTCATAGTCGTAAGGTACTCCCACTACGATTGTCTTATTCTGATAATCGATCGTCCCTGCGTATTCATCCAGTTTGATAGAGTTCACCCATACATCTCCGTCCAGACGAAGATTGGATTTGAAGTCATCGCTACATCCCGCAACTGTCAGACATGCTACAGTCACCAACAGGATGGTATAGAGTTGTTTTATGATTGATTTCATTTTATTCTTTGTTTTAAGATTGATGATTACCAACCGAAATTCTGTGTATAATTTCCGTTACTGGCACTGATCTGTTCGAATGGGATTGGAAGGTATTCGTTCTTATTTTCCGTGAAACCTGCATTCTTGTAAATAGAACAACGGGCTGCTTCGGTCACATAATAAGCATTGATAACGTCTTTGGCTTCTCCCCATCTTACGAGGTCAAAGAAACGTGAGCTTTCCATACCGAACTCTATACGGCGTTCCCATTTCAGCATTTTCATGGCTTCGTCCTGTGTATATGCTTTCAGTTCATAAGGAGTTACTTTAAAGTTTACTCCGTACTCTTCTTTGTAATTGAAGATCAGCATTGTACTTCCGGCTGCACGGCTGCGTACATCGTTGATGAGTGAAATGGCGTCGGCAATACGTCCGTCGTTCAACTGTATCAGGGCTTCGGCACGCATCAGCAATACGTCTGCATAACGAATAACGATATGATTCAGGGAACTTGCCCAATAAGAACCTTTCTTCAGGCAGTCACAGTCCGGGTCTACATTCTCTTTGAGCGAAACATAATATCCGTAAAGTCCCTTACTACGGCTCCAGTCATCATTCTTCTGAATCAGGTAGCCTTCGTTGTATTTATAAGGGAAGCCCGGCATACCTACCGTGTGGAATAAACGGGGGTCTACATTGTCCGTCGTAACCTCGTAGTTCTCATTATCGTAGGTATTGAACAACGGTTTTCCCTGCGAGTCGGTTTTGAAAGCGTTCACCAGATTTTGGCTCGGTTTGTGGAAGTCACAGCAGCCTAGTATCTGCGGAGTTGTCAGTCCCATTCCCCAGTTCAGATTACCGTTGTATGTTCCGTCGTTGATAGAATATTGAATCGCCCATACAGACTCTACGCCATTTTCATATTGAGGCAGGAAGTTCATGCTATAATCATTTTCCAATCCGTAACCGGCTTTGGCCATGATGAGAGGGTCGGTATATTTCACTACCTGCTTCAGGTCCTCTTCGTCGATACCGGTAAGGTTGTTGTTCACTCCATCCTGACGGTAAGCCTTATACAAGTAAGTCTTTGCCAGGTAAGCGGCAGCGGCAGCTTGTGTGGGACGTCCTTTTTCTATCTGCACTTCCGGCAGATTGTCGTAGGCAAACTGGAAGTCGTCTGCTATCTTTTGCCATTGTTCGTTATTGGTATAGGTGGTATTCGAAAGCTCGTTGTAAGCATCCGGGTCCATGTTTTCATCGTCTACTATAACGATCTTCTTAAACAGTTCCTTCAACATGAAGTGGGCGTGTCCGCGCAGGAATCTCATTTCAGCAATGCGCTGGTCCTTCAGCGGATAAGTCTTTTCATCCATCAGGTCGAGTGACTGCAAGGCTGTGTTGGCACGGGTGATGCATTGATACAGTCTTTTCCATATATCGTTGATATTCCAGTCGGTGGTGTTGATACCTTTAGAAATTTCCAGTGCGTTGAACACACCGCCGTCTTCCGTACCGGAACCGCCTTTATAACAATCGTCGGAACGTACGTCATAATTCCAAAGCGAGAAGGAAGAGTTGATGTCGTCACCTGTTGCCCAAATGGCGTAGGCTGAAATCACGAGGTTGTCCACGTATTCGGGAGAAGCGATCTGATCGCCGGTCACAATACCCTGCGGAACCTGACGATCCAGAAAATCGTTGCAACTGCTTGTCAGCAAGGTAAATCCGATGGTTGCTATGTATAGTATCTTTTTCATGATAGTTCGTTTTATAAATGAAGTGAATTAAAATCCGATGTTAAGTCCGAAGGTGATATTCACAGGGATCGGATAAGAGAAGTTCGGGTTTTCCGGGTCTTCTCCCGTAAAGTCTTTACTCTTGATCGTCAGCAGATTTTGCGCGCTGCAATAGAAACGTAAACGTTCCATTCTCAACTTCTTGGAGATTACTGCCGGAACTGTATAGCCTAATTGGATATTACGCAGTTTCAGGAAGGAACCGTTTTCAACAAAGTAAGTGGAGACACGCTGTTCATTGTTTGTATCGCTGCGGGTCAATGCCGGAATAGTAGAGTTCGGATTAGTAGGCGACCAGGCATTGAGCAGGCGGGTTCCTTTGTTCAGGAAGCCGACGTTGGATGCACTCCAGAAGTCACTTTTCTTCTTCACGTCACTGATGATATCTACTCCTTGAACGCCTTGCCAGAACATAGTCAGGTCGAAGTTCTTATATTCCAGGTAGATATTCAATCCGTAGCTGAAAGCAGGAGTCGGATCGTAAATCCATTCCTGGTCTTTTTCATCAATCACACCGTTATGGTCGATGTCGCGGTAACGGATACGGCCTACAGCTGCACCTTCCTGCGTAGCGTGATTGTCCACTTCTTCTTGTGATTTGAAGATACCGTCGGCAATGTAGCCCACTTGTGAGTTGTATGTATGACCGACTACACTTTTTACTCCATTACCACCAAACTTTCCATTGGCAGCCACTGTCTCCGGCAGTTCAAGAATTTCATTCCGGTAAGTGGAGATGTTTCCGTTCAAGTCGTAAGTCAGTCCGAAGGCAGTCTTGTTGCGGTAGCCCAAGTTGAATTCAAAACCCTGGTTTTTCATTGCGCCCGAATTAATCCAACGATTGCCACCTTCTCCCAATACTCCCACTCCTGCCATTTCAGTCAGGATATCGGTTGTTTTCTTGTAGTAGTATTCCAATGAGCCGTACAGGGATTGTTTGAACAGACTGAAGTCGATACCGACGTTCGTCTGTGTGGTTGTCTCCCACTTGATATTGTCATTACCAATCTGGTTACGTTTGAATCCGGAAGGCAGAGTACCACCTCCGTTAGAACCTGTAATATCGTATGCCGTACCGTAGCTTTGACCGCCAAATGAATCTGTTGTTCCATAATTAGGAGCGTAGATAGTGTAACGGGCAAGGTTGGAGATTTCCTGATTACCGGTCTGTCCCCATGAAGCACGCAGTTTCAGATCGTCCAACCAAGTCAGTTCCTTCATAAAGCTCTCCTGTGTGATGCGCCATCCCAAAGAAACGGAAGGGAAAGTGGCATAACGATGGTTTTTACCGAAGCGGGAAGAACCGTCACGACGGAGCGTCAATGAAAGCAGATATCTGTCAGCATAAGAATAGTTCATTTTGCCGAAGAAAGAGACAAGCGAGTAACCTTCGCCGGCACCATAAGCCTGTGCTGTGCCGCTACCTGCATCGGGCCACATATAGTCGGGAGTAAGGATAGAGAAATCTTCTTTGTAGCCGGAGAAATGGCTGTCGTCTTCCCGGTTCAGCTCCATACCTGCCATGACGTCTCCACGATGCTTGCCTATTTCCAACTGGTAAGTGACAATGGCATTCCACATCCATTTGGTCCAGTGTTCTTGTTTGGCTTCCACTGCACTCTTGCCGTTATTGGTCTGTGTTCCTTCCTGATAAGGATAGGTGAAGTAACGGGCTTGCTTGTTTGCGTAGTCCAGACCAAAAGTAGAACGAACATTGAATCCTTTGAAGAGGCTTAGATTCACATAAGCATCACCGAACATACGCCAGTAAGTGTATCGGTTGTCTTTGTTGTATTCAAGTACCGCGCGAGGATTACGACGGTCCGGCCATCCGCCTACCGGTCCTCCCCATGAACCATCCGAAGCATAAACGGGGATAGCGGAAGGAATGTCCAAAGCAGTTTCAATAATTCCGCCGGGAGCTTGTACTTCCGAAGTACGGTTTAAGGTGAAATGCTGGCCGATAGTCAATATATCATCAATTAATTTATAATCGCTGTTCATACGGGCGGAGAAACGGTCGAAGTCCGTATCTTTAATTACACCCAGGTTTTTGTAATATCCCAGAGAAAAGAAGGAAGAACCTTTCTCCGAACCGTTGCTGACAGAGAGATTGTATTGCTGGATAACACCTGTACGGGTAATCTCATCAAACCAGTCGGTATCTGCCACAGGCATTGTATTCTTTGAGTCCAGGTATTTGGAAAGGCTCATACCATATAGTACCGGATTTCCGTTGGCATCGTAACCCCAATTGTAGTTATATCCCAAGGCATTGCCGTTCGGGTTCTCACCATCGTTTACATAGGCTTGCCACATGGCACGTCCGTACTGTTCCGTATTCAACACGTCCATCTTACTTTGATACATGGAAGCTGAAACCGAAGCATCAAAATTGATTTTAATCTGGCCTTTCTTTCCTTGTTTGGTAGTAATGACGATAACGCCATTTGCAGCACGCGAACCGTAGATGGATGCTGAAGCAGCATCTTTCAGTACTTGAATGGATTCAATGTCGTTTCCGTTCAATTCGTGCATACCGGCTTTGGTAGGAACTCCATCGATAATATAAAGAGGATCGTTGTTGTTCAGCGTACCGATACCGCGAATACGTACGGTAGCCGATCCGCTCGGATTTCCATCCGCTGTAATGTTCATACCGGGCACGCGGCCTTGAAGTGCTTTCACCGGGTTGTTCTCCCCTTGCTTCTGGATTTCGTCTACTTTCACTACGGAAACAGCACCGGTCAGGTCAGCTTTACGTTGAGTGGTATAACCTGTTACAACCACTTCATCTACCATTTGAGTGTCTTCTTCCAATAATACATTAACGATAGCAGCCGATTTTACGGTCACCGGTTTATAACCAATATACGTAATCTTTAAAGTAGAGTTAACCGGAACCGAAAGGGTGAAATTACCATCTAAATCAGTAATTGTTCCATTAGCAGTAGCTGTAGCTTCAACAACAGAGGCGCCGATGACCGGCTGTCCGTCCGTTTTAGAAGTAACGTTTCCTTTCACCGTAATGCTTTGCCCCCAAAGGACTGACATGAAAGTAAACAGGAAACAAACGCTGCAAAGAAGTTTTTTGTTCTTCATAATACGATGCATTAGTTTGATGTTATTAAATTAAAAGTACGAATTTTATCTATATCGATAATGCAAATTACGGTTGATTTATATCAAACGACTGAAAAAAATGTTTCAAAGGCTATAACATTTGTTGCATAGAACGCTATTTTATAGGGTTTTATACATTATTATTCGAGATAGAAGATTTATAGAATATCTATTCTCCAGTAAGTATGGAAAATATTACCTTTGCAGATGATAAGAACTTAAAAAATAAAGTTAACTACTGGTTGTAGTCAACTGAAAAAATCAACGATATGAAAACAATCTCCAACAAACAACTCACGATTCAAGTATCTCCTCACGGAGCTGAACTCTGCAGCATCGTCGCCAATGGAAAAGAATATCTGTGGCAAGCCAATCCTGCTTTTTGGAAACGTCACTCTCCTGTCCTATTCCCGATTGTAGGGAGCGTATGGGAAAATGAGTATCGGAATGAAGGGATTCCTTATACGCTTACTCAACATGGTTTTGCCCGTGACATGGAATTTACTCTTATTTCTGAAAAAGAGGATGAAGTACGTTGCCGCCTTGTCAGCAATGAAGAAACTTTGCATAAATACCCTTTTCCATTCTGTCTGGAAATAGGCTATCGCATCCAGGGAAAGAAAATTGAGGTTATGTGGGAAGTAAAGAATAGCGGTGAAAAGGATATGTATTTTCAGATTGGGGCACATCCAGCTTTCTATTGGCCGGAGTTCGATGCAAGCAATTCTGAAAGAGGGTTCTTCGGATTTGACAAGGAAAACGGTTTGAAATATATTCTCATTTCAGAAAAGGGATGCGCTGATCCTTCCACAGAATATTCTTTAGAGTTGACAGACGGATTATTACCACTGGACACGCATACTTTTGATAAAGATGCTTTGATACTGGAAAATGAACAGGTCCGTAAAGTTACCTTATATAATAAAGAGAAACAGGCTTATCTTAGTTTACATTTTAACGCTCCGGTAGTTGGTCTTTGGTCTCCACCTGCAAAGAATGCTCCTTTTGTCTGCATCGAACCTTGGTACGGACGTTGCGACCGTGCACATTATACTGGTGAATATAAAGATAAGGACTGGATGCAGCACTTACAACCGGAAGAGATATTCCAAGGAGGATATACAATTGAAATTGATGAATAATTGATGAATAAAAAGTAGCTGCCGGATTTCACATCTGACAGCTACCAAACACCTAATTCTAATCTACAAAACCTAACTTATAAATCTAACCTATGAATCCTTAAAAAGCAATCAATACTTGTTGCTTTCACTGAATCTATGCAAACATCTATTGTGTAACTTCTACTTCTATTATAAACCCAACCGATACGCATTGAATGAATCTACTTGAAATGAACCTCCTTTGCTATAAAAACACATACGGTTGTATGGTTCCGATGGAAAGATAAGATTAGTCATTGCTACCTTTCCTCCATTCAGGAATATTTCTACAGAACATTTATCAACAAAGACATCCAACATATATTTATTCTCTTTCTTTATCGGTGCCCAGGTAGCTAATGCGAAATCATCTATATAATTGATGGAAGTCGTCTTTCTACGGTCGTGAACCTCTATTTCATGAGGTACACTCTTCTTTCCGAAATCCACGATACCACTTTTCGTCCGGTCCATAACCAATCTCTTTTCCGGAAGATTGAAGTAGATATCCACCTTTTCCCCTTTATCATTAAAGAGGCTGAATCCCATAATCTCCGCTTCCCCGGCGGTAATTTCCAATGCCAGTTCATAAGCACCATCATTATCAGCCAATAAAGAATCAATATGATAATCATTGGCAACCGTAAATGCCGGAATTTCTTTCTTTTCTTTTCGCAGAGTTTTTATCTCCGGTACCGGAGCTGCTGAAAGATAAATTTCATTGTCTTGTGTATAAAGACTTAACTCACGCGGCAAAGCGTTAGCACTACGGAATTGCTTTGTCGG
>ERZ506764.1833-NODE-1833-length-10720-cov-2.947961_pt1 | contig 10720 bp, 9 predicted proteins | sample MGYA00513041_ERZ506764 | MGnify/ENA metagenome assembly ERZ506764
GATGGGTATTCTCGTGTCAGTGCTGGTAGGCGTGTCCTTGACCCTGCCCATCTCCTCCGCCGCCATCTGCTCCGTACTGGGCCTCACCGGTCTGGCAGGCGGTGCGGCTGTGGCCGGCTGCTGTGCTCAGATGGTGGGCTTCGCCGTTATGAGCTTCCGGGAGAACGGCTGGGGCGGTCTGGTGAGTCAGGGCCTCGGCACCTCCATGCTGCAAATGCCCAACATCGTGAAAAACCCCCGCGTCTGGATCGCCCCTACCGTCACCTCCGCCATTACCGGCCCCATTGCCACCTGCCTGTTCCGTCTGCAAATGAACGGCGCGGCTATCAACTCCGGTATGGGCACCTGCGGCCTGTGCGGCCAGCTGGGCGTGTGGACCGGTTGGGTGGCTCCCAGTGAAAAGGCTCTGGCCAACGGCGCCATCGCCATGAATCCCACTGCTTTTGACTGGGCGGGCCTGATCCTGATCTCCTTCATCCTCCCCGCCATTCTGTGCCCCCTTATCAACCAGCTCTGCCGCAAGGCCGGCTGGGTGAAGGATGGCGATCTGAAGCTGCCCTGATATCCCTAATTTCACACATGTAGAAAAATCCATCGGCTTTTTGTGGAAAAAGCCGATGGTTTTTGTTCTTCTATAAGATTGTGCCCTGTTTAGCCGAATTTATGCCCCAATTTCCGTCCGAACGTACATTTTTAATAGGTGTTTTTCATTGTTAAAAAGCAAACATCTGTTGACGAAACGCCATGTTTTGGGTTAGAATACGAGTCAGGAAGGTATGTTCCTTTCAATGGCTGATCGCGCTGTCTCGTAAACTCCGTGTACGGCGCGATCTTTGTCGGGTGTCCCGGAAAACGATTACTTGTGATCATTTTCCGAAATGTGTTGTCTTATTCAAAATTGGAAGCGTACACATACCGTTATTTCCTTGTTTTACTTCATTTTTTCATCAAAGCAAGCAGAAAGGATGCGTGTTACATGGATGTAAAAAAGTGCAACGTTCTGGCGGCTGAGATCCGGCTGGAGACCCTGAAGGTCATCCACTCCCGGGGCTTCGGTCACGTGGGCGGTTCCATGGATCTGGCAGACCTGATGGCCGTTTTGTACGGTGAGGTCATGAAGTTCGATCCCAAGAACCCCCGCTGGGAGGATCGTGACTGGCTGGTGCTCAGTAAGGGCCACGCCGGCCCCGTGGCTTATGCCACCTTCGGTCTCATGGGCTTCTATCCCATGGAGGAGGCCTACACCCTGAACCAGCCCCACACCAAATTTCCCAGCCACACGGACCGGAAGCTGACGCCCGGCGTGGATCTGACCACCGGCTCTCTGGGCCAGGGCGCTTCCACCGCTGCCGGCGCCGCTCTGGGCAACAAGATCGACGGCCGTACCAACCATGTCTTCTGCGTCATCGGCGACGGTGAGGCGGACGAGGGCCAGGTCTGGGAGTCCTTCCAGTTCGCCTATGCCCACAAGCTGGACAACCTGATCTATTTCATCGATAAAAACGGCTATCAGCTGGACGGCCCCACCGATGACATTCTGGCTCACGGCGATCTGGCCAAGAAGGCGGAGTCCTTCGGCCTGTACACGCAGGAGATCGATGGCCATGACGTTCAGGCGATCTATGACGCCATTCAGAACGCATACGCCAAGAAGGGCGTTCCCAGCTGCATCGTGCTGGATACCTGCAAGGGCAAGGGCGCTACCTTTGCCGAGCCCAAGCATGACCACTCCTCTCAGCCCAACGAGGAGCAGTGGGCCGAGGCCATCGCCGCTTCCGAGAAGGCCTTGGAAGCTGTCAAGAACGCTTAAAGGAGGGTGCGAGTAATGAGTGTGAAAGTAATTGGTAAGCATGAAAAGGACTCCCGCGCCTGCCGCGACGCGCTGGCCCTGACTCTGAACGAAATGATGGCCGAGGACAAGTCCATCGTCTATGTGGACTGCGATCTGATGGGCTGCATCAACACCAAGATGCTGAGGAAGAACTATCCTGACCGCGCTTTTGAGGCCGGTATTGCCGAGGCCAACGGCGCCGGCGTGGCTGCGGGTCTCGCTGCCGCCGGCAAAAAGGTGTTCTTCCATTCCTTCGGTACCTTCTCCTCCCGCCGCTGCTATGACCAGATCTATATGTCCGCCGCTTATGCCGGTCTGCCCGTCCACGTGCTGGGCTCCGACGCCGGTGTGACCGCTGCCTTCAACGGCGGCACCCATATGCCTCTGGAGGATGCCGCCATGTACCTGAGCATCCCCGAGACCGTGGTGCTGGATCCCGCCGACTATGCCCAGCTGGAGTGCATCACCCGTCAGCTGCCCGGCATCACCTCCGGCGTGACCTATACCCGCTTTGTCCGCAAGGGCATCGTCAAGGTCTATGAGGACGGTTCCGAGTTCCCCATCGGCAAGGGCGTTGTGCTCCACGAGAGCGACAAGGACGTGGCCACCATCATCACCTCCGGCATCATGGTGGACGAGTCCTTGAAGGCTTATGAGGCCCTCCAGGCGGAAGGCATTTCCGTCCGCGTGATCGATATGTTCACCTGGAAGCCTCTGGACGAGGAGCTGGTCATCAAGGCCGCCAAGGAGACCGGTGCTATTGTCACCGCTGAGAACCACAACGTCACCTGCGGTCTGGGCAGCGTGGTTTCCAACTGCCTGGCTAAGAACTGCCCCACCGTTCAGGAGTTTGTGGGCGTGCAGGATCTGTTCGGTCAGGTCGGTCCTCAGGACTTCCTGATGGATGAGTACGGCCTCCGTGCCGCCAATATCGTGGCTGCCGTCAAAAAGGCGATCAGCCGCAAGTAATTCGGATATCCGGCGGGGTCTCCCCGGAGATCCCGCCTGTATCACTTAAATCAATTAAAAGGAGATTTCAATCATGGATGCATTTTCCGCTTCTCTGATGGCTGACAAGAGAGAGATCGTCTTTGCTCCCACCGTGTATAAGTTCCAGACCTTCGCTCAGATGGCTGAGGAGTTCAATCTGGGTGAACGGGACGTGGTTCTGACCAACGAGTTCATCTACACCCCCTTCATGAAGGAGCTGGGCCTGAAGTGCAACTTCGTGTTTCAAGAGAAGTTCGGCGCCGGCGAGCCTTCCGAGGCTATGATCCAGACCATGTATGACGCCATCCCCTACGACAGCTATGACCGTGTCATCGCTGTGGGCGGCGGCGCTATTCTGGACCTGTGCAAGCTGCTGGGCTGCAAGCGTCCCGACACCGTCCACAACCTGTACTTCAAGCGCTTCCCCGTGGTCCACGAGAAGGACGTCATCGCCATCCCCACCACCTGCGGCACCGGCTCTGAGTGCACCAACATCTCCGTGGCCATCGTCAAGGACGAGAAGGACGGTGTGCTCACCGGCGGCGAGACCAAGCTGGGCCTGGTGTCCGACGACATCATCCCCAACAAGGTGTGCCTGATCCCGGAGCTCCTCAAGACCCTGCCCTACAAGCCCTTCGCCTGCTCCGCCATCGACGCGCTGGTCCACGCCACCGAGTCCTTCCTGAGCCCCCACCGCAAGACCATGACCTCCGAGCTGTTCAGCGAGAAGGCCATGGACATGATCCTCAAGGGCTTCAAGCTCATCGACGAGAAGGGTCAGGATGCCCGTTTCGAGTATCTGGATGAGTTCGTCACCGCCTCCTTCTACGCCGGTATCGCCTTCCTGAAGGCCGGCTGCGGCCCCGTCCACGGCATGAGCTTCCCTCTGGGCGGCACCTATCACGTGCCTCACGGCGAGTCCAACTACATGCTCTTCGGCGCCATCATGGACTACTATGACGCCAACAAGCCCGACGGCGAGATCATGAAGTTCAAGGAGCTGGTGGCCCGCATCCTGGGCTGCGAGGTCAAGAACGCCATCCCCGAGATGAACGCTCTGCTGCAGCGCATCCTGCCTCTGCGTCCCCTGCGTGATTGCGGCTTCACTGAGGCGGACTTCAAGATCTTCCCCCAGTCCGTGGAGACCAACCAGCAGCGCCTGATGACCAACGCTTACTATCCCTTCGATCTGGAGAGCGAAGAGGCCATCTACCGCAAGTGCTATTGATCCCAACGGATCATCCACTGAAAAAAATCCGCGGCGGTCAGCCGCTCCTCTCCTTTGAGAGAAACGGCTGACCCCGCAGAACCCCCGACAGGCGATCGTATTTACGATGCCTGCCGGGGGTTTTCGTTTTGACCGCAGCCTGTCGGCAGAATCAATATGGTGGCTGGCCGGGAGGAATAGGCTGCCGCCCGCCCATACGGGCAGTCTGCGGTGCACCGCTTTTTCCAAAATTTTGTTCTTGACAATTGAGGTCCCCCTCTGTACAATCGTTCTAAATAGAACGTTAATAAAAGGAGAACCTATGCACTTTTGGGATCAGCATAAAACCATTACGCGGTATTATGAGATCCTGATGTCGTCCGTGTGCGAGAAATATCAGCTCAAGCATCTGGAATATGATATTCTGATGTTTTTGCACAACAATCCCCAGTATCGCACGGCGGCAGATATCGTCAGGGTCCGGAAATCCACCAAGTCCCATGTGTCCACTTCACTGAAAACCCTTGAGGACAGGGGCCTTATCGCAAAAAAGACAGACCCGGTAAACAAGAAGCACATTGAGCTTGATCTGCTGGAACCGGCAAATGAGATCGTCCGGGACGGACTTCTGGCCCAGCGGCAGTTCACGGAGCAGATGCTCCAGGGCCTGACGCCGGAGGACATCGCCGTTTGCAAGCGCGTATTTCAGCAGGTATGCAGCAATGCGGAAGCATGCATCAAACAGAAAGGATAAAAACATGGATCACAAAACCCATCAGCCCCAAATGCCCGACATTATGGAGGCCGTATTTGATGCGGTATATCTGTTGTTCGACCTCGTAGCAGGCATCGTATTTTTCGCCATGGCGCAAGGCCGCCCCCTGTTTGTTCTCTACGGCATCCTGACCCTGACCCTCTGCGGCGGCGATGCCTTCCACCTCGTTCCCCGGATCTTCCGGGCGTTCCGTGGAAGCACCCCCAAGATCAAGCATCTGATGGGCACCGGCCTGCAAATCTCCTCCATCACGATGGCGGCGTTTTATGTGATCTTGCTGTTCATCTGGAAACTCACCTTCCCGGGCTTCGCCGCTCCTGCGGCGGTGGAGGTGATGATCTGGGCCTCCGCCATCATCCGGATCGCCGTGTGCCTGCTGCCCCAGAACAACTGGTGCACGGACGAGGGCAATCTGAAGCTGTCCATCCTCCGGAACGGCGTTTTCGCCGTCACCGGCATCGGCGTTATCATTCTCTACGCCATTTCTGGAAACGCCGGCGGATATCACATGACGAAAATGGTGGCGGCCATCCTGATCTCCTTCGGCTGCTATCTGCCCGTCACGCTGTTCAGCAGAACGAAACCCACGGTGGGCCTGCTGATGATTCCCAAGACCTGCGCATATATGTGGATCATCGCTATGGGCCTCCAGCTTTTGGGTTCCTGGAACGGCTGATTCAATCAAGATCAAAAAATTTCCGGGTGCAGTGCACCCGGAAATTTTTTATTATCCCAATTCCTTTGTCCTGCGATAGGCCGCTTCCACAGCGGCGATCGCCGCCCCACGGAATCCCCGGTCCTCCAGCGCCGCCACACCGGCGATGGTACTGCCGCCGGGACTGCACACGGCGTCCTTCAAAGCGCCGGGGTGCTCTCCCGTTTCCAGCAGCAGGGACGCGCTGCCCAGAAGCATCTGGGCGGCGTACCGCATAGCCTTGGCACGGGGCACACCGCACTTCACCGCCCCGTCTGCCAATGCCTCCACAAACATGTAGGCATAGGCGGGGCCGCAGCCGGACACGGCGCTGGCCGCGTCGATCAGATGCTCCGGAAGGTCATCCAGCAAGCCGGATTCTGCCATCAGAGCTTTGAAGGCCGCCAGTTCCTCCGCCGTTACACGGTCATTTGCCGACACCAGCATCAGCCCCTGTCCCACGGCGCTGGGGGTGTTTGGCATGATGCGGATGATCTTCTTCTCTCCGCCCAGCATCTCCGCCAAGCGGTCCAGACTGACGCCCGCCAGCATAGAGACAAAAACAGCGTCAGACGCCGCAATGTCCTCTGCCAGCTTTGCCGCCACACCGGCAAACATCTGGGGCTTCACTCCCCAAAACACGAATCGGCTCTTCCGCAGGATCGCTTCTGCCGTCTCCGCAGCGCAGCCGATGGATGCCGCCGCCTTTGCGGAGTGCTCCGCCGTAGAGCAAGCCACGGCCACCGCTGCCCCGCCCACGGTTTTCACCGCTGCCCGCGCCAGCGCGCCGCCCATATTTCCAGCGCCGATAAAACCGGCCTCATACTGATATGCCATACGCCTCTCCTTACCGGGTCTGTCCGCTGCCCCGAATGATGTATTGATAGGTGCTCAGCTCGTCCAGCCCCATCGGGCCGCGGGCATGGAGCTTCTGGGTGGAAATTCCCATCTCGCAGCCGAGACCGAACTCTCCGCCGTCAGTGAACCGGGTGGAGACGTTGACGTACACCGCCGCGCTGTCCACTCCGTTGACAAATTTCTCCGCGTTGGCGTCGTTCTCCGTCACGATGGCCTCGCTGTGGTGGGTGGAGTGGGCCTGAATATGTTCGATCGCCTCGTCCACGCTGTCCACCACTCTGACAGCCAGAATATAGTCCAAAAATTCCGTGTCAAAATCTGCCGGGCCAGCCGGTGTTCCGGGAATCACAGCGGCAGCCCTTGGGTCCAGCCGCAGTTCCACGGGGATCTGCCCCGCGGCTGTCCGATCCTCTACCAGTGCCTTCCGCAGCATGGGCAGAAACCGCTCCGCCACGGCGCTGTGGACCAGACACACCTCCTCGGCGTTGCACACGGAGGGGCGGCTGGTTTTGGCGTTGACAATGATCTTCACCGCCTTGTCCAAATCGGCGTATTCGTCCACATATACATGGCAGATACCGGTACCGGTCTGGATGCAGGGCACCGTCGCCTGCTCCACGCAGGCCCGGATCAGTCCCGCCCCGCCACGGGGGATCAGCAGATCCACCAGCCCGTCCGCCGTCATCAGAACGCGGGCGCTCTCATGACTGGTATCCTCCAGAATATTCACGATGTCCGGGTCGCCGCCCACGGCGGAAATCCCCTGCTTCAGCGCCTTTACGATGGCGGTGGAGGTGCGGACGGCCTCTTTCCCGCTGCGGAGAACGCAGACGTTGCCGCTTTTCACTGTCAGTGCCGCCGCATCGGAGGTGACGTTGGGGCGGCTCTCGTAAATGATCGCCACCAGTCCCAAGGGCACCTGCTTTTTATAGATGGTCATACCGTTGGCGTGGTGTGTCTCCGACAAAATCCGTCCGGTGTGATCCGGCAGCTTCACCGTGGCCCGGATACCCTCCGCCATGGCGGCGATGCGGCTCTCATCCAGCCGCAGCCGGTCCAGCATCACATCGGAAATGTGGCCCCGTGCCGCTTCCAGATCCGTTTCGTTGCAGGCCAGTACCTCCGCCGTGTGGTCCACGAGGCTGTCCGCCATGGCGGTCAGGAGGCGGTTTTTCGTCTCCGCGTCCGCGTCCCGGAGGGCGCTCCAAGCGGCTTTCGTTTTCCGAATGATATCCAATGTGGTCATTTGCTCACCTTCTTTGCCAAAAATCGGGTACCGATGGGTTCTCCCTCTACGATGCCGTACAGCAGATCCGGGTTCCAGCCGTTGGCGATCACCATTTCGCAGCCTGCCTCCGTGGCGATCTGCGCTGCATGGAGTTTTGTCACCATGCCGCCGGTGCCCAGTTCGGAGCCGCTGCCCCCCCCCAGAGAGAGGATTTTCCCGTCGATCTCCGACACTTCATGGATCAGCTTCGCATCCGGGTTCTTATGGGGATCGCTGTCATACAGACCGTCAATATCCGACAGGAGGATCAGCAGCTCCGCTCTCGTTGTGGCGGCCACCACAGCGGAAAGGGTATCATTATCGCCCACGGCGATCTCCTCCGTGGAAATCGTGTCATTCTCGTTGATGATGGGCAAGGCCCCCAGCTCCAACAGGCGGTCCAGGGTGTTGTGGAAGTTCTCCTTCCGGCTGCCGCCGTCGGCGATGTCCGGCGCGGTGATCAGAAGCTGGGCCACCGTATGATTGTATTCAGTAAACAGCTTGTCATACACATACATCAGCTCGCACTGTCCCACCGCCGCCGACGCCTGCTTGGTTGGCATATCGTGGGGCCGCTCCCGGAGATTCAGCTTGCCAAAGCCCATGGCGATAGCGCCGGAGGACACTAAAATAATCTCGTGGCCCGCGTTTTTCAGGTCACTGAGCACTCTGCACATCCGCTCCACCCGCTGAATATTCAGCCGCCCGGTGGCATAGGCCAGTGTGGAAGTCCCCACCTTGACTACGATTCTCATAGATCGTTCCCCTTTCCATCCGCCGCAATCGGTTTCTTCAGGATTCAGCGCCGCTGTCAAGAGGCTTTGGCGCCGTCCTCTTTTTTGCCGATTTTATACCAGAATACCGTATCCGTCAAGGCGTCCGGTCCTCCCTTTGACAATTTTTACAAAAAGCTTTACAATAAGGGAAAATTTGTGTATACAGGCGTCTCCGACGCCGGGAAAGGCTGATCCTATGGAACGTTCCTCCGGTATTCTGCTGCCCCTGTTTTCTCTGCCCTCCCCCTACGGTATCGGCACTATGGGCCTCGCGGCTTATGACTTTGCCGATCTGCTCCACGCCGCCGGTCAGCGGTACTGGCAGATGCTCCCCCTCGGTCCCACCAGCTACGGCGATTCCCCCTACCAGAGTTTTTCCTCCTATGCGGGCAATCCCTATCTCATTGATTTGGATCTGTTGATCGAGGATGGGCTTCTGACGGAGCAGGAGGTCTGTGACCGGGACTGGGGAGAAGATCCCCGCCATGTGGACTACGGCAAGCTCTATGAAAACCGTCTGGACCTGCTGAAAAAGGCGGCGGAACGAGGCTGGATACGGGATAGCGGCGCGGTGGCGGGCTTTACAGAGAAAAACGCCTCCTGGCTGCCGGACTACGCTCTGTTCATGGCCCTCAAGCGGCATTTCGGCATGAAGCCCTGGCAGGAATGGCCCGATGAGGCTGTCCGGCTCCACGATCCTGCGGCTCTGGCCCGGTACCGGGAGCTGCTGCGGGAGGATGTGGAGCTGTTCACCTATATCCAATTTCTGTTCTTCCGCCAGTGGACCGCCTTGAAGTCCTATATCAACAGCCTTGGCATCGGTATCATCGGCGACCTGCCTATTTATGTGGCCATGGACTCCGCTGACGTCTGGGCGGAGCGGTCCATGTTCCGTCTGGACAGCCGGGGCGTTCCCACAGAGGTGGCCGGTGTTCCGCCGGACTACTTCTCCAAGGACGGCCAGCTTTGGGGCAATCCGCTCTACGATTATGACGCCATGAAGCGGGACGGCTTCGGCTGGTGGATTCGCCGGGTGGACGGCGCCGCCAGACTGTATGACGTGATCCGCATTGACCATTTCCGGGGCTTCGCCAGCTATTGGGCAGTCCCCTTCGGCTCTCAAACCGCCAAAAACGGCCGCTGGGTCAAGGGGCCGGGGCTGGAGCTGCTGAACGTCCTCACCGGCTGGTTCCACGGCATCCGCTTCATCGCAGAAGATCTGGGTGAGCCTTCTCCCGACGTGACGAAGCTGCTGGCAGATTCCGGTCTGCCGGGGATGCGGGTTCTGGAATTTGCCTTTTCCCCCACAGCGGACAGCGCCTATCTCCCCCATAACTGCGTAGAGAACTGCGTGTGCTATGCCGGGACTCATGACAACGCCCCGCTGGCCCTGTGGCGTCAGGAGGCAGAGCCGGAGGAGATCGACTTTGCCGTGCAGTATCTGGGGCTCAATGAGCGGGAGGGCTTCAACCGGGGCGTGCTCCGGGGCGGCATGACCTCCCCCGCGTCCCTGTTCGTGGCCCAGATGCAGGACTGGCTGGAGCTTGGCGAAGGCAGCCGGATCAACACCCCCGGCACAGGTCGGGACAACTGGCAGTGGCGGCTCCTTCCCGGTGAGCTGACGGTGAAGCTGATCGGCGATATCCGAGAGATGACCCGGATCTATGGCCGTCTCCCCGCCAAGCAGTCCAAAACTTAAGCGATATACGAACCGTCCCCGGAGGCTTGAAAGCCTCCGGGGACGGTTTTTTAACTATTTGGCAGAAAAATCTGCTTTACAGACGGTTTTACAGTTTTTTCAGATGCTTTCCGGCTGCCTTCAGCATCAGCTTCTTCGTACCGGTCTCAAAGGCTACCTCCGCCAGGGCGTCACCGCCCATAGGCTTCACGGACACTACGCTGCCCTTGCCGAAAGCGGTGTGCTCCACCTGGTCTCCCTGACTGAGCTGGATCAGTCCCACCGACGGTGCGGCAGGGGTACTGCCCCGGCTGCTGGTGCGGAGGGTCTGGGCCGCGGGTTTGGTGCTCTTGTAGGTATGGACGCCGCCGCTGACATAACCGCCGGAACGGCCCGAGCTTCCGCTGTAAGAACTGCCGCCGAAGGAGCCTCCGCCGAAATCATCGCCCCAGCGGCTGCCGCCGAAGCCGTCCTCGTCATAGGTGCCGAATTTCGGCTCCGGCTTGCTCTCCCAGCGCATATCCTCCGCCGGGATCTCGTCTAAAAAGCGGCTGGACTTGTTGGCGCTGGTGCGGCCGTAGAGCATCCGCTGGCGAGCGTTGGTCATCACCAGTTTTTCCCGCGCCCGGGTCATGGCCACGTAG
>ERZ506764.1842-NODE-1842-length-10670-cov-9.054263_pt1 | contig 10670 bp, 9 predicted proteins | sample MGYA00513041_ERZ506764 | MGnify/ENA metagenome assembly ERZ506764
TCATCACCTCGCTGGCACTGCGCATCTTCTACGGCTACCCGTGGGCAACGCTGGCCGTGCGCATCCCCAATGCACTGATCCTGGCTGCAGTGAACACCGTGCTGCTGCGCATCCTGCTGGAAAACCGTGCCCTGATGAAGATGGTGAAAAAATAAGAAAAACCTGTTGAGGATGCTGACCGCCGCGCCGCCGCTTCCAACAGAAGCAGGCGTGGCAGCTGTCGTTTGCGGTTACGACCCCTCTTGTGAAAATGCGTTTGGAGCGCTCCGCAGAGCGCGACAAACGCGAAATAAAAATCATAATTCCGCTATTTATGCGCAGAGCGAAGCGGAGCGCATTTTAAATCGTCCGTTCCCAGCATTGCTGCGTCAGCACACATCATTTGCGCGCCACGCGGCGCGCATCATCTTGAATCGAGGCATTACAATGAACTACGAACAGGCAATGGAATACATCCACGCCGTCCAGTGGGCCGGCCACAAGCCCGGCCTGACACGTACCCGCACCCTGCTGGCCGCACTGGGCGACCCGCACAAACAGCTCAGATTCGTGCATGTTGCAGGCACCAACGGCAAGGGCAGCACCGCCGCCATGATGGCGTCCTGCCTGCAGGCCGCAGGCTATCGGGTGGGCCTGTACACCTCGCCCTTTATCAACCGCTTCAACGAGCGCATTCAGGTCAACGGGGTGCAGATCCCGGATGAAGAGCTGGTGAGACTGGTGGAGCAGGTAAAGCCTGCCGCCGACACCATGGAGGATGTACCCACCGAGTTTGAGATCATCACGGCGCTGGGGATGCTCTATTTTGCCCAGCAGAAATGTGAGATCGTGGTGCTGGAGGTGGGCCTTGGCGGCACGCTGGATTCCACCAACGTCATTGATGCCCCGGAGTGCGCAGTCATCACGGCACTGGGCATGGATCATGTGAAGGAGCTTGGCCCTACCCTTGGGGACATCGCTGCCGCCAAGGCGGGGATCATCAAGGAAGGCTGTCCGGTGGTGAGCTACGGCGGTGTGCCGGAAGCGGACGCCGTGATCCGCCGCGTGGCAGCGGAAAAGCACGCCGAGCTGACCGAGGTGGATTTCAGCAGGCTGAAATACGAGGGCGGCAGCCTTGACGCTGTGGAGTTCGACTTTGACGGCCTGACCGATGTGCACCTGCCCCTGATCGGCAGCTACCAGCCCCGGAATGCGGCGCTGGCGGTCACGGCTCTGCGGGTGATGCGCACCCATGGCTGGAACATTCCGGAAAGCGCCATCCGCACAGGTCTGGAAACGGTCAGCTGGCCGGGCCGGTTCGAGCTGCTGCGGCACGCGCCCGCCTTCCTGCTGGACGGCAGCCACAATGCCCATGGAATGCGGGCCACGGTGCAGAGCCTGAAAGACCGTTTCCCGGGGCAGAAGTTTGTTTTTCTGGTCAGCATCATGGCAGACAAGGACGTGGACCAGATGCTGAGCCTGCTGGCTCCGCTGGCCGTGCGGTTCGTCACGGTAACGGCACACACGCCCCGGGCAATGCCTGCCGAGGTGCTGGCAGAACATATCCGGGCCTATGGCTGCAGGGCAGAAGCGGCCGACTCCATCGAAGCGGGCGTGGCCCGGGCGGTGGAGCTGGGCGGTGAAGGCCCGGTGTGCGCGCTGGGAACACTGTACTTCTCCGGTGATGTGCGGAACGCATTTGCGGAACTTGTGAAGGGCTGAAGATTTAAAATGGCTCCGCGTGCGCTGCGCCATCATCAGCGGAAAAATTATTTTTAATATTTGCAACTCCGGAAGATCTGCGGATCTTCCTGATTTGCTTTTTCACGGGAAAGGTCGTAACGGCAAACGGTATTTGCTGACGCTGGCTCCCTGCGGGAGCATTCGCGTCAGCATGAAAATATGCTGTTGCCCTTACGTTTCGTCGCGTAAGCGACTCAAAATTGGAGGAACACAAAAAATCCTTTAGCGGAGCGACTTGGATTTTTTGTATGGAGCCCAACAGCTTTGGGGTTTGAAAGGGGCGAGTAGCCCCTTTCTCGTTGCGGGATGGGTGGAGTCCAGAGGTAGGGAGGGGGGACTCGAAACACCCCTCCCTGCCTCTGGCCCAGCGGAGCGTCTCCGGCGGCGATGATTTTTATAAAAGCTATGAAGCCTGTCCTACGCGACCGCTCTCTGCACAAGAAGCAACTTTTTCTGTGAAAAAGCAAACAAGCCAGCTCCGCAGGGCTGGCTTGTTTGCAATAAAAAAATAATTTTCCGCTGAAAATGCCCAGAGTGAAACGGAGGGCATTTAAATGGTTAGGCCTGCGATATCGCAGACAAAAAGAAAAAGCGGTGACTCGTGCAGGTTGAGTCATCGCTTTTCTTGCCCCTTGCGGGGCAGGCAGGGTAAATGATAAGAAGGTAAATGAAGAAAATAGCAAAAATAAGGAACAAAGCGCGATAATGAGCGAAAAACCGCTCTGAGAAGTTCATGTATCCAACACTGCAGCTTTGTTGGATACAACATACCACTTTTCAGATAAAAATACAAGCCCTTTTTTTGATTTTTCGCCAAAAGACGTCCGAAAAAACTCATTTTTGGAGGAACGCACAAATTTGACGAAAAGTTCCCGGCAAACTGACGAACAAGCCCAAAAAGCAGCAGAAACACCCCGGATGCCGCGTAAAAAACACACAGGATACGACAGTTCTTTACAAGCGTCGGCCTGTGTGTTATGATGGATACATTCAATGGGGAGTCTGCCCTGTGTGCGGCAGACGGCGTGCAGGGGAAAAGAGGCCCGGCACGGGGGAAAGGAGCATATCAATGGAAAATCAGACGGTGAGCGGAACAAAAAAGCCGCTCTTCGGAGGGCGGAGGCCGCTGTTCACACAAAAGGAACTGCTGCTGCTGACCGGCCCGCTGCTGGTGGAGCAGCTGCTGGAAGTGACCGTCGGCATGGCCGATACCATGATGGTGTCCCGCTGCGGCGAGGCGGCTATTTCGGGCGTCAGCCTTGTGGACATGATCAACAACCTTATCATCGTGCTGTTTGCGGCGCTGGCCACCGGCGGCGCGGTGGTGGTGAGCCAGTTTCTGGGCGCACGGGAGCAGAAGGATGCCAACGAGAGCTCCGGCCAGCTGATCCTGCTCAGCGGTCTGTTCGGGCTGCTGGTGGGCGCATTCTGCTTCGTTCTGGCCCGGCCTATGATCCGGCTGTTTTACGGTGCCATTGAAGCCGATGTGCTGGATGCCAGCGTGCTGTACCTGCGCATCATCGCCATCAGCTATCCGTTTCTGGCACTGTATAACGGCGGCGCGGCACTGTTCCGCAGCATGGGCAACTCCAAGATCTCCATGCAGATCAGCTTTTTGATGAATGTCATCAATATCGTGGGCAATGCAGTGTGCATCTTCGGCCTGAAAATGGGTGTGGACGGCGTTGCATGGCCCAGCGTGGTGTCCCGCGTGGTGGCAGCGCTCCTCATCCTGCGCAGATGCTACCAGAAGGGCAACGCCCTCACGGTGCCCAAGACCACCCGTCTGGACGCAAGGATGACCCGGCGCATTCTGGGCATCGGCATCCCCTCTGCATTCGAGAACAGCCTGTTCGAGGCCGGACGCATTCTGGTGGTGAGCATGATCTCCACCTTCGGTACGGTGCAGATCGCGGCCAACGCGGTGGCAAACAATCTGGACGGCATGGGCGTCATCCCCGGCAAGGCCCTCAGCCTTGCCATGATCACGGTGGTGGGCCGCTGTGTGGGCGCGGGCGACAGCGAGCAGGCGGTCTACTACACCCGCAAACTCTCCCTGTGGTCCTACATTGCAATGGGCCTTTCCAACGGTGCCATCCTGCTGCTTTTACATAAACTCATCGGCATCTATGCGCTGTCCGGTGAGACGATGGTGCTTTCCGAGACGCTGGTGCGCATCCACGCGGGCTTTGCCATCCTGCTGTGGACCCTGTCCTTTGTGCTGCCCAACGCACTGCGCGCCGCCAATGATGTGAAATTCACCATGCTCGTGTCCATTCTGAGCATGGCCGTGTGGCGGCTTGGCTTCAGCTATCTGCTCTGCGTGCGGATGGGCTGGGGTGCTGTGGGCGTATGGATCGCCATGGTCATCGACTGGATGTGCCGTGTCACCTGCTTTGTCATCCGCTTCCGCAGCGGTGTATGGAAGAACAAATATCACGCATAACATAAAGGAGTACAGCATGAAACTGATCAGCTGGAATGTCAATGGTCTGCGCGCCTGCCTGACCCACGGCTTTGCCGAGAGCTTTGCGCAGCTGGATGCCGATATCTTTTCGGTGCAGGAGACCAAGATGCAGCCGGGACAGGCAGATTTTGCCCCGGAGGGCTACACGGAGTATACCTATTCCGCAGAGAAAAAGGGCTACTCCGGCACGGCCTGCTGGTGCCGTGAGCAGCCGCTGGCCGTGACCACCGGCATCGGCATCGAGGAGCACGACCATGAGGGCCGGGTGCTGACGCTGGAATACCCGGCGTTCTGGCTGGTGAACTGCTACACCCCCAACAGTCAGGACGGGCTGAAGCGTCTGGACTACCGCATGGAATGGGAGAACGCCTTCCGCGCCTACCTGCTGGCGCTGGATGCGAAAAAGCCGGTGATCCTGTGCGGGGACCTGAACGTGGCCCATACGGAGATCGACATCAAAAATGCAAAGACCAACCGCATGAGCGCAGGCTTTACCGATCAGGAACGCGGAAAAATGACCGAGCTGCTGGATGCCGGTTTTGCCGATAGCTTCCGTGTGCTGCACCCGGACGAGGTGAAGTACAGCTGGTGGAGCTACCGCTTCCATGCCCGGGAAAAGAACGCGGGCTGGCGCATCGACTACTTTATCGTATCCCGCCGCATCGCCGACAGGATCCGGGCGGCAGAGATCCACAACGAGATCTTCGGCTCGGACCACTGCCCGGTGGAGCTGGACATTGACCTGTAACCTGTAAAAAACGCCTGCTCTCCCGAAAAGAGCAGGGAAAAGGAGATTCTATGCTCAAAAGCTATCTGCTGGTATTTTTCGTTTCCATGGTGCCGCTCATTGAACTGCGCGGTGCCATCCCCATCGGGCTTGGCATGGGCCTGCCCATCCTGCCCACCTATCTGGTGTGCGTGGTGGGCAACATGATCCCGGTGCCGTTCATCTATCTGTTTGCACGCAAATTCCTGATCTGGGGCTACCATAAGCCCCTCATCGGGCCCATCTGCAAGTTCTGCATCGTCAAAGGCGAAAAAGGCGGCCGCGCACTGGAAGCCAAGGCGGGCCGCGGCCTTGAGGTGGCGCTGCTGCTGTTCGTGGGCATCCCGCTGCCGGGCACCGGCGCGTGGACCGGGACGCTGGCAGGCTCGATCCTGGATATGAAGTTCAAGGACGTGGTCAAGGCCTGCATGGGCGGCGTGCTGCTGGCGGGCATCATCATGGGTCTGGCCAGCGCAGGCCTGCTGGGTGCGCTGAGCACCCTGTTCTCGGTGGGCTGAGAAAAAAGACTGTGTTCCGGCAAAGAACAACAATTAACAATGGCATTTTGCCGCCGAGTATGCTAAAATAAAAAAAAAGTGTTTTGGAACCGGCGGCGCAAAGCTGCCGGACGGAAAGGAACGATAAGATCATGGATCAGGCACTGAATCAGAAAATCGACGCATATATTGCGCAAAACAAGGAACAGCTGCTGAAGGATATCGCCGCACTGGTGGCAGTCAACAGCGTGGAGGGAACTCCCGAGGAGGGCGCACCCTATGGCGCAGGCCCCCGCGCCGCACTGGACAAGACGCTGGAGCTGGCTGCAGGCATGGGCCTTGCCACCCGCAACTGCGAAAACTACATCGGCTATGCAGAGCTGGCCGGCAAGGACCCTGAAAAGTATCTGGCGACCATCTGCCATGTGGACGTGGTGCCCGTGGGCAACGGCTGGACGGCCGACCCCTTCACCATGCGCATTCAGGACGGCTGGCTGCTGGGCCGCGGCGTGGCTGACGACAAGGGCCCCATGGTGGCTACCCTGTATGCCCTGAAGTTCCTCAAGGAGCAGGGCTATGAGCTGCGCTACCCCATCCGCGCACTGGCAGGCACCAACGAGGAGACCCACATGCAGGATGTGGACTACTACCTCAAAAACTACCCGGCTCCCGCGTTCTGCTTCACCCCGGACGCCGAGTTCCCGGTGTGCAACGGCGAGAAGGGTCTGTTCGGTGCCAAGATCGTCAGCCCGGTGTGCAACGGCGTCATCGTGGAGATCGAGGGCGGTGTGGCGAACAATGCCGTGCCCGACCGTGCAAGTGCGCTGGTCAAGACCGACATCTCCAAGCTGAAGAATGCCCCCAACATCACGCTGGAGCCGGAAGGCGACGGTGTGCGCATCCGCGGCTGGGGCAAGTCCGGCCACGCTGCCATGCCGCAGGGCACTGTGAACGCCATTGGTCTGGTGGTGAACTACCTGCTGGACAACGGCCTGTGCAACGATGCGGAACGTGCGTATCTGGAAGCCATCCGCAAGCTGCATGCTTCCACCGCCGGTGAGGGTCTGGGCATCAACTGTGCAGACGGCCCCTTCGGCCCGCTGACCGTGATCGGCGGCCGCATCTACATGGAAGATGGCCGCATTTTCCAGACCATGGACAGCCGCTTCCCCACCTGCACCAACGGCGAAAAGATGACCGAGCAGATCCGTGCCGCGCTGGGCGATGGCGCTGAGCTGCGCGATGTGACCGCTGCCGAGCCCTTCTATATTGAAGCCGACAGCCCCGCTATTCAGGCCTGCATCAACACCTACAATGAGGTCACCGGCGAGAACGCCAAGCCCTTCACCATGGGCGGCGGCACCTATGCCCGCCACTTCCCCTATGCGGTCAGCTTTGGCCCCGAGCATGTAGACCTGCCGCTGCCGGAGTTCGGCGGCCCGATGCACGGTGCAAACGAAGCTGCCCCCATTGACAAGCTGCTGGAAGCCGTAAAGATCTACATCATCGCGCTGCTGCGCCTTGAGGAGATCGACTTCTGATGCAGCTGGTGAATGTGCTCGTCATTGACGGGCAGGGCGGCGGTCTTGGAAAACAGCTGGTCGCCGGGATCAGCACCCGCTGCCCGGAAGCCCGGCTCACGGCGGTGGGCACAAACAGTATGGCGGCGGCGGCCATGCACAAGGCCGGTGCCCCGCGTGCCGCCACCGGTGAGAATGCAGTGGCGGTGAACTGCCGCAGCGCGGATATCATCGTGGGGCCCATCGGCATCGTCATTGCGGACGCACTGCTGGGCGAGATCACGCCTGCCATGGCCACGGCCGTGTGCCAGAGCCATGCGACGCGGGTGCTCATCCCGGTGAACCACTGCGAAAACTATATCGTGGGTGTGCCGGAGCAGCCCATCAGCGATCTGGTGGCCGCTGCGGTGCAGAAGGTGAAAGCCCTCTGCGCCGGGGAGCATTGCTGAAAAAAGTTTTATTCAGAATGCCCTCCGCTCTCGCTCTGGGCATGATTCAAGGAATTTATATTTTTTAGTTGCAAGTCGGAAAATCCTGCGGGATTTTCCGACTTGCTTTTTCACCGGAGCGGGCGCAATGAAGAAGTGGCCTGTCTCCCGGCTGTGCGGCTGTTTCCGCAGGAAACGAGCACAGACAGATCAAGTTTCCCTCTTGGACCCTTTCCGTGAAAATGCAACAGCGGACAGCCCGCAGGCTGTCCGCTGTTGCTCTATTATAAAAATATTCTTCCGCTGAAGATGCCCAGAGCGCAAGCGGAGGGCATTCTGAATCGTTATGACTTCTGTCGTGCGGCGATCTGCGCTGCCGTGGGCGGGGTGTCGCCCTGCGCAGCGTTTTCCAGTGCGCCGAGGCGGCGGTCCAGATCGGTCAGGCGCTGGGCTACGATATCCGGCAGATCCTGCTGGTCCAGATCGTCCGCCGGGTTCACGGCCTTGTTGTTGATGCGCACCACCTCGGCGGGCACGCCCACGGCGGTGCAGTTGGCGGGCAGATTGCGCAGCACCACGCTGCCTGCGCCGATGCGGGAGTTGTCCCCGATATACACCGGGCCAAGGACCTTGGTGCCTGCACCGATCAGCACGTTGTTGCCCAGAGTGGGGTGGCGCTTGCCGGTGTCCTTGCCGGTGCCGCCCAGAGTGACACCGTGGTAGATGGTGCAGTTGTCCCCAATCTCACAGGTCTCACCGAACACGATGCCCATGCCGTGATCGATGAACAGGCATCTGCCGATGGTGGCACCGGGGTGGATCTCGATGCCGGTGCGGCGGCGTCCGTGCTGGCTGACCCAGCGGGCAAGGAAAAAGCGCTTGTGCCGGTACAGCCAGTGCGCAATGCGGTGATACACCAGAATGTGAAAGCCCGGATACAGCAAAATGACCTCCAGCACGTTGCGTGCAGCGGGGTCCTTGCGCTGGATGTTCCGCGCGTCCTCCAACAAACCCATGGGAAAACCCTCTCTTTCCTGATTCCGATGAAGCTGCTCTGAAAAAATCACGCCTCTGCCATGAAAACAGCCTCTGACTCTTTTGACCATATTATAATAGCACACCCGGACGGGAATGTACAGCAATATGCTAGGAATTGATGTGACTAACCTTGAATCTGGCGGGGAAAAACTGCTTTTGGGTAGAGTAGCTAAAATTCCGGGAGGGAAGCGGCAAACCTTTTTGCAACAAAATATATGCGGAAGCATTGACACATTTTGCGCTTCTATGCTAAAATATTATGAAAAGATTCAAGACTTATAAAAGGAGACAGCACCATGCAGAAAAGCGCGATGTGTACCAAACTGAACAAGCAGTTCGCATCCGGTTTTGCCGTGGGTTCGTTGTTTCCTTTTTTTGTAGAATGAGCTTTTCCCTTTGCGGGGAAAAGTTTTTTTTTGCCCGTAAGCCGGAAAGCCGAACCAGACAAACGCAAATCAGGAGGGAACTGCGATGCTGCTTGTAAATGCTGTGAACACCGAAGGAAGACCGCTTGAGATTTTTGTAAAGGACGGCAGGATCGCTGCTGTGGGTCAGGAGCTGGAGGCACTGGCCGGGGAGAACGAAACGGTCATTGATGCCGGAGGGCTGACCGTGCTGCCCGCCTTTGTGGACCTGCACTGCCACTGGCGCACCCCGGGCTTTGAGTACAAGGAGGACATCGAGACCGGCAGCCGCGCCGCAGCCGCCGGCGGCTACACCTTCGTGAACCTGATGCCCAACACAAAGCCGGTCTGCTCTTCTGCGGCACAGGCCATGATGGTGGAACAGAAAGCCGCCGAGGTGGGCCTGTGCGATGTGAACCAGACCGTCTCCATCACCGAGAACTTTGACGGCGTGAGCATCGACCACCTCAAGACCCTGCCTGCCGGTGTGAAGTTCATCACCGAGGACGGCCACGGCGTGCAGGACAATGCCACCATGGCAAAGGCTTTCGCCATCTGCACCCAGAAGGATATCACCGTGATGAGCCACGCCGAGGATATGGAGATCAGCCCGTGGGACTACCGTCTGGCTGAGGACATCGAGACGGTGCGCAACTGCTGGCTGAGCGAATACTACCAGACCAAGCTGCATATGTGCCACGTGTCCACCCGCGGTGCGCTGGATGCCATCCAGATGGCAAAGCTGCGGGGTGCACCCGTCACCTGCGAGGTGACCCCGCACCACCTGTGGTTCACCAATGATACCTGCGATTACCGTGTGAACCCGCCCATCCGCACCGCCGACGATGTGCAGGCGCTGGTGGACGGCATCCGCACCGGCATCGTGGACGCCATTGCCACCGACCACGCGCCCCACTCCGAAGAGGACAAGCTGAAGGGTATGGCCGGTATGGTGGGCAGCGAGACCGCTTTCGGCGTCTGCTACACCAAGCTCTGCAAGCAGGAAGGCCTGCCGCTGGAAGTGCTGGTGCACCTGATGAGCACCCGCCCTGCCGAGATCTTGGGCCTTGCCAAGGGTCAGCTGGAGCCGGGCTACGACGCGGACTTTGTGCTGGTGGATCTGGATACCCCCTACACCGTGGACAAGGACAAGCTGCATTCCAAATCTCACAACACCCCGTTCGATGGTGCCCAGCTGTTTGGCAAGGTCTGCGCCACCATCAAGGGCGGCAAGCTGACCTATCAGGCAGAGAACTGAGAAAGTGTTTCACAAAATAATATGATATAAAATAGATAAGAAAGCAAACAGGAGGAACACCCAAATGACGAACATGGACAAACTGTACGAAGCTGTGGAAGCCCGCGGCCCGGTGTGCGTGGGTCTGGACACCGATTTCAGCTACCTGCCCGCCGATTTTGTGGACAGCACCCTGTCCCGCGGCGAAAACATCGTGCGCTTCAACAAGAAGCTCATTGACGCCACCAAGGCCGTGGCAGGCTGCTACAAGGTGCAGATCGCTTACTACGAGTCTCTGGGTCTTGAGGGCATGAAAGCCTACGCCGACACCCTGAAGGCGGTGCGCGAGGCAGGTGTGCCGGTGATCGCCGACATCAAGCGCGGCGACATTGCCAAGACCGCCGAGATGTACGCCATGGGTCACTTTACCGGTGATTTCGAGAGCGATTTCGTCACGCTGGCACCCTATATGGGTCTGGACTCCATCAGCCCCTACCTGCCCTACGCCGAAAAGCAGGGCAAGGGCATGTTCGTGCTCTGCCGCACCTCCAACGGCGGTGCCAAGGACTTTGAGTATGAGAAGCTGGCCGA
>ERZ506764.1912-NODE-1912-length-10244-cov-5.249288_pt1 | contig 10244 bp, 8 predicted proteins | sample MGYA00513041_ERZ506764 | MGnify/ENA metagenome assembly ERZ506764
TGTCTTGGCAAAATGTGTAACCACTCCGCCAATCTTATTTGCCATACCTGTTTCAAACAATGCTCCCCCGACAATAAACATTGCCACGAACAAAATGACATTGCTGTCGATAAACCCTGCAAATGCTGTTTTCCAGTCTAACACCCCTGTTACGACAAGACCGACACAGATGATCATGGATGTTACCCCAAGTGGAATCTTTTCCCACACAAACATTACAATGGCAAACAATAAAAATAATAACGTTATTGTTGCTGGACTCATATCATTCCTTCTCCCTTCATCTTTTTGATATTTGATATGTGATAATGTATCCATTTGTTGATTACACAATATAACAAAAAACCGAAGTCGTCAACTGTTTTTGACAACTTCGGCATTTTCTATAATTTTATATTTTCTTTTTTGTGCATTATTTATCAATAACCTTGATTCCGGTTTTGCACGAAAAATATTTTTTTCACATCACTGATAGTAAGTCAGCATATCGTCCCGGCTTCGCATAATATGTGCGTACATTTCTTTTTTGGCGCGCTCACCATCTCCTGCTGCAATTGCGTCCATGATCCTGCCATGTTCCTCGATGGAAATCTTTGCATACTCTTGTTCCGTCACCATATTTCCCATAGACAACCCATTCCATAGTTCTGCGATCATATTTTCCATCTTTTTATTTCCGGCTGCTGCCCAGATTTCACTGTGAAACTCCCGGTTCTGGCTCGCATACTGACTGTAATCGCCTTTTCCCAAAGCAGCTTTGGATTCCTCATAAGAATCCCTGATACCGCTGATATCCACACCTTCTTCTGCTGCAAGCCCGGCACATGCACTCTCCAAAATCGCCCGCAGCTGATAATGTTCCCTGATATAAGTGTCTGTAATCCCTAAAACAATTGCGCCCTTGTTCTGCCGCAGCTTAATCAGTCCATCTCTCGCAAGAATCTGAAATGCTTCTCTTACAGGTGTAATCGAGACATTCAGCTGAGTTGCCACACTGTCTAAAGAAAGGATTTCTCCCTCTTTCATCTTTCTTGACAAAATTGCTTTCCGCAGCTCCGATGCTACCTTTTCCTTAGCAGATGGTATTTTTATCGGTTTCAAACCATTCATTTCTCAAAACCTCTTTCTTTTTTCACATTTTCTGTCAGTAATCTATAATATTCCTCCAGTGCGACTTCCATCACGACGGTATCTTTTCTGCAATATGCACTATGAACAGTTTCAAGTTTATTCCGTCTGAGCTGTTTCTGCTCCGGATCTTTTCCCATTTCTGTCTCTTCCGATGCAAAACGGATATAACAGTCTGCCGATGTCTCTAAAAGCCTGCGGAAAAGTCCGTTTGTGATCGTCCCATAGACAAATTCATGGAACTTCTCTTCTGCATCTTCGCCCTCTGCTGAGTACACCCATTCAAAGGACATCTCTGCAAGGTCTTTTAATGCTTTCTTTTCCACATTTCCGACCATATCAAATATTTCTTCAATATTTCTTCTCGAGAAATCTGCCACCACAACATGGCGGGTGGCAAGTCGCCTTACAAGCCCCTGCTCCTCTAAAATCTGTAATGCCTCACGGACCGGCATTCTCGAATAGCCAAGTTTCTCTGACAATTCCTCCTGACGAAGCGGCTGTCCTGCCTCCATTCTTCCTGATAAAATCTCATTTTGTATTGCTTCTGCGATATAATCGCAGGTACGTTTGTTTTTCATTTCTTTCTCCTTTTAGTACGTTTCATTTGTACACTGCTCATAGCTTTATATATAATGTATCCAATTTCCCCTTATTTGTAAATAAAAACCTTTTGAAACACAAAAAGGAAGCTGATTTTTCTATAAAAATCAACTTCCCTGCTTTTCTTTTATTTTTCTATCCCTTAATAAAACGGAAACATCAACGGCATTAAAAAAATCGTCATAATCGCAAGAATCACTGCCAGAGGTGTACCACATTTCAAATAGTCTTTCAATGTATATCCGCCCGGTTCAATAATCATGATCTGGCACGGTGCTGCCATCGGCGTCATGATAGAAATGCAGCTTGCGGTGAGTACACCCACAACGGCTGCTCTCGGATCAATCCCAATTTTCATACAGGCCGATACAACAAGTGGAATGAAAATCGTAAGTGTTGCCAGATTCGACATGATCTGGGTAAGTAAAAATGGAATCACGAAAAATACCGCCATGATCAGATACGGATTCGTTGTATTTCCAATCAGACTGATCATCCAGTCCGCCACGACATCCCCTGCACCTGTAATTTTGATCGCCTCTGATAAGGTCAACACCCCTGCAAATAAAAAGATTGTCGGCTGATGAATGGAATCCAATGCCTCTTTTTCGTTTAAAATTCCACTTAATACAAGCAAAACAGCGCCAATGCATGCAACAATATACATCGGGATTCCGATTACACTTTCAAAAAGCATTGCGAGAATTGTAACCACAATGATGATAATTGCAATCTTTTCCTTTATCGGACTTAATTTTGCAGACTTTCTTCCTGTATGCCCGCCATCTACAAATGTGTTGTTATCAATATCTGGCATTAACTTATATCCAACAAACGTCATATATAAAATTGACACCACAAGCAATGGGATTCTTGCAATTGTAAAATCCCAGATATAAAGCTCATTTGGTGTTCCTGCCTTTGCCATAATATCAATCCATGTGATATTGCTCGCCCCCTGTCCCAAAAAGGTCATCGAAGTCGCAATATTGGCACAGGCCATCGCAGGATACAACAGTTTGCTTCTGCTTGTGCCAATCTCATTTGCAATTCCAACCAGAAGTGAGATCATGATCGCAGCCGTCGCTGTCGCGCTCGTGATACTTGCAAGCAGCGATGAGGCAATACATGCCAGAAAAATCAGCATTTTCGGATTATCCTTGTAGCGGACAACCAGCTGCTCCGCCTTATCGATCAGACTTGTTTTCGTAAGTCCTGCTCCAATGACAAACATTGCCACAAACATGACCACATTTGTGTTGATAAATCCACTGAATGCCTCCGCAGGTTCCATCACTCCTGTCATGATGAGCGATAGCATAATTCCGGCTGAAATCACGGAAAACGGAATTTTTCCTGTGATAAAAGCAACGATCGTAAGCACTAAAATAAGTAACGTAATTTCTAACGGTGTCATCTGTTCCTCCAACTTTTCCTGAGTATGATAATTTTTTAACAAGTATAACTATCATATGTCAGAAGTGCCAGAAAGTACAGTTCCTTATTTTCACGCAATATGTCCTTTAACTACATATTATTATTTCCAGTATATGCTGCTACCGGATTGCTTCACAGATAATCTCGTACAGCTTTTCCATCTCCGTTTTTAATATGATATCTTTCATATAAATCAGGTCAATTTCAGTCTGAATCGGTGCATCTCCGATTGATAAAGGTACAATTTCTTTTGAAAACGGGTTATTAAAAATCATATGATCCAACGTGATCATAATTGCTTCATGGTACGCCACACAGGACAATCCCGTTCTTGTCCCACTGATCTGATATACAACATTAGGTTTTAAATGGTAATGTCCATAAATTTCATCTGCGTGCTGCCGAAACGGTGACCCCGGTAAAAGCATGACATTTTCCTCTTTTTCACACGCTTTAAGGTCAACCCACGGATACTGAAATCCTTCCTTCGCCACCGCCAGCGTTGCCAGATGATGATTTTTACCGACTGCCATGACAAACTCACACATTTTAACCGGGCGGTATTCCAGATCAGCATCCTTCTGGTCAATTGTTGCCAGCACCACATCCACCTGCTGTTTTTTCAACAGCTCCATCAGCTCTCCTGTTGAATACTCCTGTAAAATAATTTTTACTGCCGGAAAACTCTCCTGAAACTTTGGAATGATATCTTTTAAAACAAGATCCGAAAAAGAAGGCTGCACACCGATACGTATCATGCCGTGGCTCATACTGGAAAACCGCTCCATCTGAATTGTGATCTCTTTCTGGATTGTTTCGATCTCCTTACATCTGCCCACATAATACTCGCCTGCCGCCGTCAGCACAAAACGTTTCCCGATCCTGTGAAATAACTGCACATTCAGTTCTTCCTCCCTCGCCTGGACAAACTTACTCAACGCAGAAGGTGTAATATAAAGATTATTCGCTGCTTTCGTAATCCCTCCACATTTTGCAACTTCCAAAATATACTGCACATTCTTATCCATCCAGATATCCTCCCTCTTTTCAGGTTTCTAAAACTTCTCCCGGTAACAATTCGTTGATGCAATGAATGAAATAGAAAAAAAACCTACCACAGTTTCATATGGTAGATTCTTTTCATTACACTACGAAGTCGTACATTTTATGTACTCTGCAAAAGGGTTGTATGAATATGTTTCTAGGAGAAGAATCACATATACAATTGGGTAATCTCAAAAGCGTATGCCATGGCACTGGCATCTCTTTCTCTGTTATACTAACGTATAATTCGCGAGAAGTAAAGTTTATATTTTTCAACATTTATGTCATATAACTACATATTTCAAAAAATGTTTTTTTTCATTATAAAAAAAGAACTGCAGACATCTGTCCACAGTCCTCTTTCCGTCATCACATTTATTTAGCTGTTTGGATATTTATTGATCATACGCTCGATCAATTCTACTGACTCTTCAATACCGTAGCTTGCACTGTTGATGCATAAATCATAGTTAACGGCATCTCCCCACTTCTTACCGGTATAATCAAAATAATATTTTGCATGCCTTGCATCTAATTTTACCAGAAGGTGCGCTGCCTGCTTATAATTTAAATTGTGCAGTACCATCATACGATGTACCCGCTGCTCAAAAGAAGCTGTTATGAAAATACTGATATGTGGGATTCTGTGATTTGTGAGTACTACATCCGCACATCTTCCCATAACAATAAAGTCTTCCTTCTTTGCCATCTCGCAGATCAAGTCACTCTGATTAAAGAAAATAGCATCCTGCACCGGAAGTCCATGGTATTTTCTGAAATTCTTGAAAAACTTTCCAATACCTGTTTTTTTTGCAATCTTTCCTTTGAGTTCTTCTACATAATTGCTATGATCTTCAATATCTTCTTTCTCTGCATCCATTTTTTTCAAAACCTGATCAAAAATTTCTGCATCATAGTAATTGATCTTCAACTTGTCTGCCAGCGCAAAACCGATATCGGTTCCGGCGCTTCCATGTGTACGTCCAATACAGATGATCAAATGATCATCCGGTGAAAACTTCTGTCTTAAATTGGAAGTATTCAAAGCCGCAAGATTTTCATTGATAATATCAACGCTTCCAAAACTGTCCGGAATCGCTGCTATTTTTTTCAAAATCTCATTGTACTGTGTCATCATTCTGTGATGATCTTCTTTATTCTTAATAGTTCTCGCCATATTGCCGATCAATGCAATATCGCTTCGGATCTCATGCCCCTGTGGTCTTGTGATCAGAAGTCTGGTGATCTCTTCAACGCAGGTTGCCTCATCTCCGGTAAAAGTTCTACCAAGAGAAGAACCTACACACTCATATACCTCTTTATCTAACTGATAGATCTGCTTTGCGATCTCGTAACAATTCTCTCTATTTTTTTCCATGACTCATCATACCTTTCTATCACTGCAATTTTATAAGAAGAATACCAGCATATCAATAAAGAATACAGGTACTAAAATACACAGTGACCAGCCCATATATCCGAAGAAGGATGGCATACGGATACCGTTTTCATCAGAAATAGATTTTACCATAAAGTTTGGCGCATTTCCAATGTAAGTGTTAGCTCCCATAAATACCGCACCACAGGAAATTGCCGTAAGGATCTTTACAGAGATGGTACCAACTGTAGTAACAATACCTGATGTGAATCCAAGTGTTCCTGCTGTTGTGAGGAATACCAGATAGGTTGGTGTGTTATCCAAAAAGCTGGAAAGGAATCCGGTTGCCCAGAACATCTGGTATGGCTCGGTAATTCCAAGGTTAGGTCCCATTGTTTTCAGTAATGCAAGCGCCGGCTGCATTGTGATAAAAATGCCGATAAATAATATTGCAACTTCTTTGATTGCACCCCAGGTAAAGTGGTTCTGGGTACGGATCTTCTCATTTGTTGTCTTAAATGAAAGTAATGCAGCTAAAAGAATAATTGCAACCTCAATAATTGCAGGGAATGTCAATTTAACAGATTTGTAAATTGTAATTCCAAGTACGTTTCCGGCTGCATCCTGGAACATTGGCAGACTTGGAAGTGTACCACTTAAAATAACAGCCACAACGATTGCTACAAGGAAAATTACATTATGTAAACCTTCTACTTTGATATCTACACCCGGTTTACTGATATCCGGGCGTAAACCATTTGCAATATCTTTGCGATACTGTTTCTTATCAATAAAGTAGAAAATAATCAATAATAAAATCATATTGAAAATTAAAATCGGGAACAAGTGTAAGCTCCAGAAGAATGGAACACCACGCATAAATCCCATTAAAAGTGGTGGATCGCCGATAGGTGTCAGACATCCACCCATATTGGAGATCATGAAAATAAAAAATATCATGATCTGTGCTTTGTTTTTTCTCCATGAATTCATCTTGATCATCGGGCGGACAAGCAGCATACTTGCACCGGTTGTACCGATACAGCTCGATAATAAAGTTCCGAATGCTAAAAATAAAGCATTCACAGCAGGAGAACCTGCAAGGTTACCCTCCAGCGTAATATTTCCGGATACACAGAACAGACCGAATAATAAAACGATAAAGGTCAGATAATCATTCACGATACACTCTAACACTGTTTCGGTCGTCTCTCCTGCGCCGTTTAACACGATAGACGGGATAATAAAAAGCAATGACCACACGATCACTGCCAAAGCCTGATGTTTTTCCCACCACTCAGGCTTTACCAATGGCATTACCGCAATGCAGAGCAATAAACCTGCAAACGGAATGCAAAGTAATAAACTGTTCATGTTTTGCACCTCTTCTTTTTTACATATTCAAATTCAAACCCATGTCAATATTATCAGATTTTCCAAAATTTTCAACTTTTTTCTAACTAAAATCCGGTCAAGAACTACATATAAGTAAAACTGTATTTTTTTCTGCTACAAAATGACGGTCGTGTGATATCAATATCTGATGGTTTCCATGCAAAAAGTGGACACTTGTTGGTTCTATTTTAAAAATTGCACAAAAAAGATCGTTACAAAGCTCCTCTGCAACGATCTTTTCAGCAATTTTACCATAAATCTGCCAACTCATAAATCAGCTTTTCTGTTTTCTCCCATCCAAGACAAGGATCTGTGATGGATTTTCCATAGCAGTGTTCGCCAACTTTCTGGGCACCATCCTCAATATAACTCTCGATCATAAGTCCTTTTACCAGATTATGAATCTCTTTTGACACTTTACAACTATGTAATACATCTTTGCTGATACGAATCTGTTCCATAAACTGTTTTCCTGAGTTAGAATGATTGGTATCCACGATGACCGCCGGATTTGCGAGGGTTGTCTGCTGTGATGCGTTGACATCCTCATAATGTTCTAATAAATTCTGTAGATCTTCATAATGATAATTTGGAATATTACGTCCAAACTTATCCACGTATCCACGTAAAATAGCGTGTGCATATGGATTTCCGGTTGTTGTCACTTCCCAGCCCCGGTATAAAAACGTATGTCCGTGCTGTGCAGCGATCATGGAATTCATCATAACAGAAATATCCCCGCCTGTCGGATTCTTCATTCCGACCGGAATCCCAACTCCACTTGCAGTCAGACGATGCTGTTGGTCTTCTACGGAACGTGCACCTACTGCCACATAAGACAACAAATCAGACAAATATCTGTGATTCTCCGGATAGAGCATTTCATCTGCACAGGTAAATCCGGTTTCTTTTACCGCTCTCGTATGCAGTTCCCGGATTGCAATGATCCCTTTTAACATATCCTCTTTTTTCTCCGGATCCGGCTGATGCAGCATTCCTTTATATCCAACGCCGATCGTTCTCGGCTTATTGGTATAAATACGGGGAATTATAAAAATTTTATCTTTCACTTTTTCCTGAACCGTTCTCAATCTGGATATATAGTCAATAACAGCATCTTCATTATCTGCGGAGCAGGGACCGATCACTAAAATCAGCCTGTCATCTTTTCCCTCAAAAATATTGCGTATCTCTTCATCTCTCTGGGCTTTCACTGCCACAACTTCTGTACTTACCGGAAACTGCTCTTTCAACTCCTGTGGTGTTGGCAGTTTCCGTAAAAATTCCATCTCCATTTCCATTGGTACATCCTCCATGTGTAACTCCAAGCCTGCATAAAAACTTCTCTTTGTCTGTATCTATCGTCATACACTCTGTGCTATCTACATCTTATGCAGTTTTATTTTCGTACTTCAACGCATTGAAGTATTCTTTTTTTATCATAATAGTTTCACAGGAATCCGTCAAGTGCTAATTCTTGTTTATTACTGGTTTTCATTATTTTCTACTGAGTTTTTCAAATCCTCTGCCAGTAAATAAATATTTTCCAGCACTTTTTTACAATTGGACATCTTCTCCACTGTAATGTCTGCCGTGCGGAGACCCTCGGTGGAAGAAGCTGCTACCTCCTCACCTGTTGCAGACAAATGCGTGATGTTATCTGAGATCACTCCTGTCGCATCCAGTATTTTTTGAATACTCTGTTCTGCAACATCGATATTTCCCATTAAAACTTCCACTGCATTACCAACATCATTAAATTTATCTCTGGTATCATCGATCAGTTGATTCTGCTTCTCTACAGATTCTGCCGCTGTCATGATGCTGTCATTCGCACGTTTTGTATCTTCATTCAATTTCTGGATGATCTCTGTAATATTTGCAGAAGCATCCTTCGTCTGCTCTGAAAGCTGACGGATTTCATCTGCCACGACTGCGAAACCTTTTCCGGCTTCACCGGCTCTTGCTGCTTCAATAGACGCATTCAGGGCAAGCAGATTGGTCTGATTTGAAATGTTAATGATGGAATCGACAAATGTTTTTACTTCCTCCACTTTATCGGTCAGGCTTCTGATCACATCCACCGTCACCTGACTCGCATCTGCAACGTTCACGGCCTGTTCCTTCAATTCACTGACAACACCGGCACCTTCTTTCACATTGTCATTCGTCTTATGTGATGCCTCGATCATTTCTTTGATGCCCTGCTCTGCCTGATCGGTATTCCCCTGAATATCAGAACACATAACCGCCTGTTTCTGGATCGCTTCCGCTGTGCTTTCTGTGCTGTCTGCAATTTCCTGAATGGAACTGTGACTCACATTAATGGATTCCTGCAGACCGTCAAGCATATCCATTGCCTCTCCAAAATGCTTGGAAATGTTCTCTGCAACGATGATCATCTTTTTATTACTATCCTTCTGGATATCCGATGCATTTTGAATTTCTGCAAGATTTTCTTTAAAGAAACGCTCGAGCAGACGCTCTGCACTATTGCAGGCATATGCGATCAGCAATAATACAAACAGCCCAATCACATTATTCTGCAGATCTGATCCGTCACCCAGAAAGCATCTGACTAAATAAACTACAATGGAAACCAGCGCAATACCATTTGTCACCATCACAATTTTCTTGTCCAGATAAACCATTGCAACGATCAGCAGTGGAAGACCATATGTCCATGTTCCAACGGTTGTGTTCAATTGGACAATCACGAAATAACCTATCATCATCGACAGTGTCATGATCACCGCACATGTGCGTGTTGTTCTTTTACCAAGATATGCTACAACCGAGATAACGATAACTGCTGCCGCCGTGACTGCCTCCATCACAATCTTTGCCGCATGTCCGCCCTGACTGACGCCCAATGCTAACATAAGGGTAGCTGCTATGTATCCAAAAACAACCACTATTGCAAGCAGTACTCTTTTATTCGCTCTGGAATATTGTTCCTCATTCATATAACTTCCTCTTTTCTAGTTAAAGTGTGTTTTTTCGTGCTGTGTCCTATTATACTACAATGTATTTTGTTTATCTACATTTTTTGTATGTTTTGCATAATTTTGAAATAATTATACGTAAACAAATCAGTATTTTGACAATTAAATATTGTTTAGATCCAATTACAATTCCTGCTTTTTTTCACGCAAAAATAGCGGTAAACCATGAAGTTACTGGCTTAACCGCTATTTTAAACCGATGAGACATCGGGGATTCGAACCCCGGACAACTTGATTAAAAGTCAAGTGCTCTA